>Ga0255436_1001_pt1 | contig 42481 bp, 35 predicted proteins | sample ANMaggSSYBR02I10_FD_182655 | JGI IMG/M metagenome (GOLD analysis project Ga0255436, IMG submission 182655) | Sediment cell enrichment communities from methane seep in Santa Monica Basin, California, United Staets - ANME aggregate JGI... | ecosystem: Environmental > Aquatic > Marine > Cold seeps >...
CATCTTTCGCCGGCACTTTATTGGCAGTGAAAATTGCGGGCCACTCTAAGACAGCCTCATGAATCTCCATTACTACTTCCTTGGCCTGTTGTCGTCGTTTTAACCCGAAATGCCCGGCCTCCTGCAAGAGTGTTTCAAGATCAGGCGGCCTGTTATTGTATCCGATGCGCAGCACATGTTCCCTGTTAAAACCTATATTTGGCACCAGGTCGAATGCAGGGCTCAGTCTCCAGCCTTCATCATTGTGTAGCATAAGGAAATTTTTCAGGTGGTCATCGGTATTGCCGATCATTGCATCGAACACCATCTGCCTGTAAAGCTTGTGAAGATCCCGCGCAGGTAAAGCAGATACATGCCTAATTACTTCTGCCATGTCCCTGTAGCCAGCATAGTAATATCCATCGGCCTTGAGCAGTGACTGCATGCTGACCAGGTGATTACGACCGCCAGCTTCGTTGATATCGAACCGTTTCACCAAAAGGCATTTTCTGGAACCCAACGCTAAAAGCCTGCTATCGGCCGTTTCGATGCCCGCCCTGCGGCCTAACTCCATAGCGGCGGCCTCCAGGCCGACAACGTCTAGTTGATCCCTGGTACTGGCAAACTTTGCCAGGTATGCGCCACTTTTATCCTTGATAAGGGCTTTGGGTCTGGCCCCGCCTGGTGAACTGCCCGCCTGGAACAATAGGGAAAGTTCATCGTCGTCCACGACTCCGTCCTGCTCGAATTTTTCCGCCAGCAACGCTAGTTCCTGCAGATGACGAAGGGGAACCCCGGTCGTTTTAAAATCCGGCCGGCCTTTTTCCACGTAGCTCAAAGCCCCCAACCCCTGGTTTCCTATCAAGCGTAACAGTTGTGGAATACGTTGGTCTTTGCGGCCCAGCTTGTAGCGGCGAACAAGGAGTCTCCGGCCCCAATCGTCCGGAAGACTGTCTTCAAAAACGCCATGGACTCCAGCACTGGGCCGATCCGCATCAAAAATATCCACGGACAGCGGTAAATGCAGCGGATCAAGCGGAAAGGCTTTCGGATTTTCCAGATATTCAGGAGCATAGCGAAATTGTCCCGGCAATACCCCCCTGACATTGTCCGGGTCGGCGACAACCAAGGTGCCTGCCTTGACGCTTTCTCCTGATGGCAGGGTTAACCAGGCATCAAGTCTTATCATTTCTTCCTCTTCCGTCTGCCGCCAGCCCGCTGCCGCTTACTGGTTTTTCTTTTGAATTTCGCAAACAGGTCTTCTTTTGGGGTCAGAACCTCCTGCCAGCCATCAAGCCGGCCAAGGATGCTGCTTGCCTCCAGCCATTTGCCAATCAGCGTTTGTGGAGAACCTTTTTCCATTTTACTGTACGACTGGCGGGTCAAGCCAAGCCTTTGTGCGAACAGTTCCTGGCTTTCGTTGCGAGCCAGGCGTGCCTCTTTCAATCTTTCTCCAAGCCGCAGAAGCAAAGAGCCAACATTTTGTTCATTGGTAATCATATTTAACCTTATAGCATAAAAATGCCTATTATGTAAAGAATTTATTACAAAGTAATTATCTTTCGTATCTTTTTCATTACGTTTAGGTTTGATAAGGCCGAGTATTTATCAGCTTATTTTAAAAAACACTTCAATTCAGCTTTCCCATATAAAAATATTTTCATGTAATTTTGAATAGTTAGGCTCAAGTAACTCATAAAAACTGCGTTCACGAATGCTTTTATTCAATTTCCGGCACGCTTCATGCTCAATGAATCTATAAACTATAACCGAAATTTCCAAAGATAGACATGATAAGGAAACCTACTTTAGAGAAACTCTCATTTTTTTAGATAGAATTTAAATAAAGGAGGTAGAAATCATGGAATGGTCAAACGAACACTGGCAGGGAGAAATGTCAATTTTGAGGAGTAAGATCGACAGTCTCGACAATGAGATACTCAGTCTTATCGTAAAACGGACAGAAGTCTGTCGAAATATAGGTAAAATCAAGCTTAGGGTTGGCAGGCCCGTTTTTGATCCCGACCGCTAGAGAGAGGTTATAGAAAATAGAATCAATTTTTCAAGGGCATTGGGCATTGATGATGAGTTTGTAAGGAAAATTATGACACTTATGATGGATTACTCTAAAAGAGTTCAAGTGATAGAAATGCAAAAGGTAAACGGAAAGTTATTCTCCGCTAAGGAACGTGGACGAATTAACTTCCTCAAGTAGGCGCACAGATTTGGGTCGAATTTGTTCGATCTCAGATCACAAAAGTTGAAGGAATAGCGAGCTATTTCAATATTTTTGTGATCTGAGACCGGACAAAGGCGGCCTGAAGCTGTGATGTATAGTTGGGGAAGTTATTTCGTCCACGTTCCTAAGATTGCAAATCCGGCACACTAACCGAGAAGGAGAAGGATTATGAATATAAAAAGATGTGTTTTAAGTGGCATTCGTCCCACAGCGGGTTTGCACCTCGGCAACGTCTTAGGGGCTGTCGCCAACATGGCGAAGCTCCAAGAGGTGGAGGAGTATAACTGTTTTTTCTTTTTAGCGGATTATCACGCCGGTACTACTTAAAGCGGACTCAGGTGTATTTGCTAACCAGCTTAAACTTTAAAATTCTGAACATAAGCCAACATATTCATTGTCATCCTCTGACCAACCCGATATGTATAATGATCATTCTTAAGTGCCATGTTCTACCTCCAATCTTTCAATAGCTTTTAAAACCTGTTTGACTTGGTATGCTTTTGCTTTGCCTTTATAATTTTGGATAACTACTCCATAGAGCATTAAATCCTCTTAAAGGCATTTTGTTCCTCCTATTTGTATTTTAGTTATTATGTCTTTATAAGATTAGGCTACAAGCAATATCCTTAGATCCATAACATTTGTATTTGTTGGGCCGGTTATTAACAGATCATCCAGTTTTTTAAAAAAATGATAGGAATCGTTGTTTTCAAGAAAATTGTAAGGATCTATTCCCATATCTTTGGCTCTTTTAAACGTATTGTTATCAGCTATTGCTCCTGCGGCATCAGTAGGCCCGTCTGTGCCGTCTGTGCCTCCGCTTAAAACGACTATGCTGTCAGCGCCTGCGATGTCTATTGCTGCGGCAAGAGAAAATTCCTGATTTCTACCACCAAGCCCTTTTCCCTTTAAAGTCACTGTTGTTTCACCGCCTGAAAGTATACACGCAGGAGGAGGCAGGGGATTGCCGGTTTTGATTATTTCTTTTGCTATTGCTCCATGAACTTTCGCTACCTCTCTTGTTTCGCCTTCAATCATGGAAGAGAGTACAATGGTTTTGTATCCCAGAACTTCAGCGTGTAGCTTTGCGGCCAGCATGGCTTCCATATTACTTCCTATTACAAGATTGTATGTTTTTTCAAAAACAGGGTCTCCGGTTTTTGGAGATTCAGGCAGTTTTCCTGAAATGCCGGTTTTGATATGGTTTATAATGTTTTCAGGCAGTTTTTTTATTATATTGTATTTCTCAAAAATTTTTATGCAGTCTTTATAGGTGGTCGAATCCGCTACTGTGAGCCCTGATGAAATAACATCAAGATCATCCCCAACTACATCTGAAAGTATAAGTGAAACAAGCGTGGCAGGATGTGCGGCAAGCGCAAGCCTTCCGCCTTTTATCATGGAAGTATGCTTTCGTATTGCATTGATTTCATGAATACTTGCACCGCAAGCAAGAAGTTCTTTTATGGTTTCCTGCTTATCCTTTAATGTAAGTCCTTTATAAGGAAGGGGAAGCAGTGCGGAACCTCCCCCTGAAATCAAACATAATACCAGATCATTCTTTTTTGCGGAATGCGCAAGGTCAAGGATAGCGCTTGCTCCGTTTTGTCCGTTTTCATCGGGAATCGGATGTCCGGCCTCTATCAATTTGATTCTGTCAAGATGCGCTACATGTTTATATTTAACATTAATAATTCCTTTTGTTATTCTTTCCCCGAGAATGTCTTCTAAGGCTGCGGCCATAGGTGCTGACGCTTTTCCTGCGCCGATTACAAAAAGGTTTTTATACATTGAAAGATTGTAAACATTGTCTCCAATAAAAAGGCGGTTATTTTCAAGCCGGCAATATTTTTTTATGGCAGCACCTGGCTCAACGGCCTGAAGACCTTTTTGGAAGATGCTTACAGCGTTATTTCTCATTCCGGCAATATGGTTTGATTCTTCTTTCATGGTATAATATTAAAAAGTTATGGACATATGTTAACAGCTAACCTAAAGTGAAAATGTAAGTTTTTCAATGAAAATTTTTAAGTCACTTAATATTTTTGCGGACATGGTTCTAACTTCGGCCAATCATCAATCATCAATCAACAATTTCTTGTGAGGAACCATGGAAAATAAAGATCTGTCTTACCTTAAAGGACAGTTTATAATAGCAATGCCGGCCCTTAATGATCCGAATTTTTTTCAGACTGTAACTTGTATTTCAGAGCATAATTCTGATGGAGCTGTTGGCATTGTTGTGAACCGGGTTCATTCCGGTCTTTCTGGAAAAATGATTTTTGATGAGCTTAAAATGGATTATATATCTGGAGCAGAGAATATAAAAATTCACTTGGGCGGGCCTGTCCATATAGGCGAAATATTTGTGCTGCATGGCCATCCCTTTGAATGGGAGGGCTGCCTTATGGTTACTCCTTCTCTCGCTATGAGTAACACTATAGATATTTTAGACGCAATAGCTATGGGCAAAGGGCCTGAGTCGTATATAATTTCTTTGGGATGTGCCGGCTGGGGGCCGGGACAACTTGAATCAGAGATTAAGAATAATACATGGCTTACATGCCCTGTTTTTGAAGATGTTGTTTTTGATATTCCGGTTGATGCAAGGTGGGATGAAACGGTAAGAAAGATGGGTATAGATCCGTTTTTTCTATCAGACACTGCAGGCCATGCCTGATTTTCTGATAAAGTAACGGTTCACAGATATTTTAACCATCTGTTTTTTTTGGTTTTGGTTTCTTTTTTTTAAGACAGACTTTGTCTTTCCTTACAAATGCACAGAGTTTAGGATTGTAATACTCTTTACAATTTAATGGATTATAGAGCGGACATTCAGGATGTTTTTCTGACATATATCTTTTTCCCCCTTTGAATTATTATTTTATAACATAAAATAATAAATTTTACAACATAGTATGAAATAAAAGTTTCTAAACAGGAGGTTTTTTAAGATGGGAGCTAATAATACCAGAATTATTGCTGTGGCAAACGAAAAGGGAGGGGTAGGAAAAACAGTAATGGTTATAAATCTTGGAGCAGCTCTTTCCCTTGAAGGAAAAAAAGTTCTTATCGTTGATATGGATCCGCAGTTTAATGCGACTAAAGGGCTTGGCGTTGATGTTGCTGAAGAAATGATGACCACATATGACATCATTAAAAATAAGTCTGATAACGCATCTGATGCTATTTTAAATACAAAATGGAAAGGACTTGATTTGATTCCTTCTCATGTTGATCTTGCAGGTGCGGAAATTGAACTTGTAGATGTGGCCGGAAGGGAAAACATGTTGAAAGAAGCTCTTGAAGGCATTAGCAAGGATTATGATTTTATAATTCTTGACACACCTCCAAGTCTTTCGCTTCTTACCGTTAACGTGCTGACCTTTGCAAAAGAAGTCCTTGTGCCGTGCCAGACACAACCTTACGCATATTCCGCCCTTGATGAGCTTTTTGATACTATTTTTGCAATAAAGGAAGAAATTAATCCTGATCTTAACATTACAGGAATTGTGCCGACTTTTTTTGACAGGAGAACCAGGGTCAGCCAGAGTATAATGGACAGGCTTAAAAATGATGACAGATGTTCGGATTTGCTTTTTGATACAGTTATCAGAATAAACACTACTATTGCAGATAGCGCTGATGCCGGCAAGCCTGTAGTTTTCTACAGAAAAAGCAGCTATGGATCATCTGACTATATTGAACTTGCCAGGGAGTTGATGGCACGCAATTAGTTTGAGCTTATTTGTAAAAAAGCTATTAGCCATTAGCCATTAGCTGTTAGCTGTTAGCTCTTAGCTAAAGGCTAACTGCTAAAAAACAAAGCTAAAGGCTAACTGCTAACAGCTTAGTCAATTTTCGCATTATAAAGGCGCAGGCTGTTTGTTACGACGGAAATGCTGCTTAGTGCCATGGCCATGGCTGCGAGTATAGGATGCAGTTGTCTCAAGAAGTTTGGAAATATATCAAAAGGCTGGAGAATCCCTGCGGCAACCGGAATCAGAATTGCGTTGTAAAAAAAAGCAAAAAAGAGATTCTGTTTTACTGTATTCATGGTTGCTTTGCTTATACTGATAGCCTTGGGAACACCGTTTAAACTGCCGCTTGAAAGAATTATATCGGCTGTTTCAATTGCCACATCAGTGCCTGTTCCTATAGCTAATCCCACGTCCGCCTGAGCAAGGGCAGGTGCATCATTTATACCGTCTCCCACCATACCTACTTTATTTTTTTTCTTCTGCAACTCTTTTATTTTCAATGATTTTTCTTCTGGAAGCACTTCTGCAAAAATTTTATCAATATTAACTTCAGAAGCAATTGCTTGTGCTGTTTGAAGATTGTCACCAGTGAGCATTACTATAGAAAGATTTTGACTGTGAAGCCGGCTGATCGCTTTTTTTGATTCCGGCTTCAGGGTATCAGATACTGCAATTAAGCCGCACAACTCATTGTTCTGTATGAGAACCATTACAGTTTTACCTTCAGATTGAAGGAGATCTACCTTATCTTCGGCTTTATCAATATTGATTCCCATTTCCTGGAGCCATTTAGGTTTTCCTAATAACACAGGGATACCATTTATCTTTGCCTCAACGCCAAGACCGCCCGAGGCTTTAAAATCTTCGGGTTCCAGTAGATCAATACCTCTTTTTTCCGCTTCATTTACTATAGCTTTTCCAAGCGGGTGTTCTGATCCTTTTTCAACAGAGGCTCCTAATTCTATCAGGTTGTCAACGGTCTCGCAGTTAGGATGAAAAGGGACAATATCAACCACAGCGGGTTTCCCCATTGTAATAGTTCCGGTTTTGTCCAGCACAATAGTATTGAGTTTGGTTGCCATTTCCAGTGCTTCGCTGTTTTTAAACAGGACTCCCCTTTCAGCCCCTTTACCTGTGCCTGCCATTATAGCGGTTGGCGTTGCAAGCCCCAGGGCGCATGGGCAGGCTATTACAAGGACAGCCACAAGCCTGATTATGGCGGAGACAAACTCTCCTGTAATTCCCCACCACAATACAAAGGTGAATAATGCTATAGCTATTACCAACGGAACAAATATTGCCGCTATCCGGTCAGCGAGAGCCTGTATAGGTGCCTTGCTGCCCTGTGCTTCTTGAACCAGTTTTATAATTTGGGCGAGAGCGGTTTCCTTGCCGACGCGGGTTGCCTTGAATTTTAATAGCCCTTCTTTATTAATTGATCCAGCTACGACTTGTTCACCTGCTTTCTTGTCAACAGGCAATGGTTCGCCGCTGAGCATTGATTCATCTACTGCTGATTTTCCTTCGATCACAATTCCATCAACCGGGATTTTTTCTCCAGGACGAATAATGACCGTGTCATCCTTTTTTACCCGGCTTAAGGGCACCTCTTTTTCCACCCCTTTTTCTATGATTGTAGCTGTTTTTGGCTGGAGGCCGATTAGTTTGCGGATAGCTCCGCCAGTTCTGCCCTTGGTTCGGGACTCAAGCATTTTGCCCAGTTTGATGAGGGTAATGATAACTGCAGATGTTTCAAAATAGACATGACCGCCCAGGGAATGAAAGATTAAAATTGCAAAAGAATAAAAATAGGCAACCGATGAGCCCATAGCAACAAGTACATCCATGTTTGCGCTTCGATTTTTAAGACTTTTGAACGCTCCAGTATAAAAATCCCATCCAGTATAAAATTGTACAGGTGTGGCTAAAGACAGGAAGAGCCAGTTGACCCAGGTTTGATGGCTCCACATTCCAATTAGATTAAAATCCCTTCCCATGCTTAACATAAAAAGCGGCAAGGCAAATAAAACGCCGACAGCGAACTTGCGCGTCTGGCTCTTAATTTCGATTTTTCTGGCAGCTTGCTCTGCATCTTCTGCGTCTATCGGGTCGTCCGGATGTATTGCGCCGTAGCCGGCTTTATTTATGGCGGATATTATATCATTTGTGCTTGCAATAGAAGGAACATATTCAATAAATGCCCGTTCAGAGGCAAAATTTACTGAAGCATTAACGATTCCCGGGACCTTTTCATTGATAACTCTTTCGATATTCATGGCGCAGTTGGCGCAAGTCATCCCGCTAATAGGTATGGTAATTTTTTGTTCGGCCATAAATAAACCTTAGTCTCAATCTGTCATGCTTGATAGGCGGTTAGAAGTTTTTCCAGATTGTACCTTGCAAAGTCTATCCCCGGATCTATGGATAGGGCGGTTTCGTAATATTGAATTGCCTCAACCGGCTTGACCATTTCGCGGTAGTTTGAGGCAATGTTGGCATAGTCTATGGCCGAGCCGGGATTAATTCGGAGAACTTTTTTGAAACAATCTATAGCCTTTTCATGTTCCTTGAGTTTGAAATAACAAAATCCCATTGAATTATAAATATCAGTTCTTTCAGCGTCAAGCTCTTCACCTTTCATAAGAACTGAAACAGCATTGCGGTATTCTCCCATGTCTTTAAGACAAATACCCATATAAGAGTAAATGCTGGGTATATCCTGGTCCGCAGGCTCAAGTTCAAGCGATTTTTTAAAGTAGGATAGGGCGGTTCCCGGATCATTTATGGCAAGAAGGCATGATCCAAGATAGAATTTGATATAGTACTTTTCAGGAAGAATATTGTCGATATTTTGAAGCTTAGATACAGCGGTTTCCGGATCATATGTGTTGGCAATATGCTTGGTTGCAAACATGCACACGCTGTTTCCCAGAGCCCTTTCTCTGAAGTGTGCACCTGGAATGATTGTATAAAAGGCCGGTATTTCCAATTCCGGATTCATTGTGTTTATAACAATTACTTCCATGCCTTTTCTTTAAGAGCGGAGATACAGCTTTCTATTTCGACTTTAATATTATTATCAGAAAGATCAGGAAGATCTTTAATATCAATCTCATTTTCCGGCTCATTTTCCGGCTCATTTTCCGGATTAATTACAAATTCAGCTTCTTCTATTCGTTTGAACTTGGGAAGACCGCTTGCAACGTAATTTGAGCTGGTATTAAAATCACCTGCAAGCTGAGCAACTTCTGTAAGGGCGCGGCTTAAAGATTTCTGAGGGTTAAGAGTTGTCCCTGCCGTCCAGACGATTTCACTGGTTTTTGGAAATGTCAGCGGGTCGTATGCCAGAACACCTGCAGTAGGAATACCGGTTTGCAGGGAAAAATCTGAAATATATAATTTTATACCTGCATTTCTATATTTTTTTATCAATTCAACAACAATGGGATCTGTTGCCGAATCCGCTCTAATTGAAGGCACGTTCAACTTTTTATGACTTATTATTGATGATACATGCCTTTCCACAACTTCACACATGCCCTGAGAAATCGCTTCTTCAACACAATTGCCGGCACATGCACCGTTAAACTCGTTAATCGTGAAAAACCAGTCAAATGGAATCAGTATTTCTTTGTTCTGTGTCAGATTGAATGCTTTTGTCCATTTAAAAGGAAGATCTTCAAATATTTTTTCTGCAATTTCCAGATCATCGGAATCATCGTTGACGGATTGCGCAATCATCTCAAACGGAACTGCTTTATCTTTTATGTTGCGATACTTTTCAATTAAAAAATTTTCCGGATTATTGCGAAAGCTGAACAAACTGAATCTTTCCGCCAGCTCCATTACAGCACTCGCCTCGGCCTGATGGGTAGTTCCCCCTTTCCCCATCTGTTTTCTTGTTCCGGTTAAAGCATATGCATCATTACCGCAAATGCTGAAATAAACAGGGATATCAAGCCTTCCATTATCAATTCTTACAGTATCTTCCAGAATATCAAGGTCGATTTTTTTAAGTTTTTCCTTGAACCTCTTAACTGTTTCTTCAGACGGTAATATTTTATCCTGGTCAATGTTATTATACTTAAATGCATCAGTTAAAATAATTTTGTTATCCATAATTAATTATTATTCCTTTTATTCTAACAGGTTAGCGCTGTTAAATATTATTTTTTTGGACAGGATTTACAAGATATTCAGGATTAAAATTATCGAAACTTTTCCTGTTAATCCAAATCTAAATCCTTATACCTTGACACACACATTCTTCATGTTGTGATTATATTTTATGATTTACTGGATAGCTGCAATGAAAGTTGGCTTTGTTTGTGCACTTTAAATAAAATCTTGTTTATCCTGTTATCCTGTCAGATTTTTTTCAAAAGGCTAAATCGTTACCATTTTATTTAGATTGACCCGATTTATATGATTTGATATAAGAATCAAATCGTTTTGTGGGGATGTAGCTCAGTTGGGAGAGCGCGGCGTTCGCAATGCCGAGGTCAGGGGTTCGAGCCCCCTCATCTCCACTTATGCTTTCCCCTATCTTCTTTATACCTAAATTGAGCTATTTTTGGCTCGATCTGTACTGATCTCTTGCGCATCAAGGATTCGCGAAAATCCTCGACATATCCACGGGTATGCCTGCGGTTTTAGCAAACCCTTATGCATCAAGATCTCAGCACATTTCTTCCCCAAAAATCGCTCAACTTAGGTTATACGAAATTTTTTTATGAATTAAAACCAAAAAGTAAAGGAAAAATCAAAAGAGTTCGAGCTATGCGACAAGCTCTTGTTCCAGAATTCGGATGATCTCGCAGGTTTGCCATATTCCGGCAGCGGGATAACCTTTATTGTAATAGGCATGGAAGAGACAGTAATCCGCTCCTTTTTCCCTGATTCCGGAAACAGGGAAATATATTATATATTATGGAAAGGAAGTTCCAGTTGTTTAGGAGCGTTATCAATATCCTCAAGGTTTTGCTGATTGACTGGCTCTTTATTTAAAATTCTTACAAGCTTTTTGTAGTCATTTACCGTAACCCACCCCATATCTTTTTTTATTTTTTTATCACATATCAGGCGTTTCAGATAAAGGCCTGCATTATCTTCCCAGTGAACAAAGCCTTTTTTGCGGATTTCATCTATAAGTCTGGAAATAAAATCATCTAATTTAGGCCCAAAATAGTGGAGTTTTTGCCAGTGTTCTGCAGGTATAATAACTTCTAATACGATTAAAATGAACAAAATTGAGGCTGATTTATTGCGATTAGATAATACGTTTATAGAACGGTTTGCATTTTTCCAATTAATGTATCCTTTGAGTTTTGAATCTGTCACTATGGTAAAAATGTCTTGAAGCGGAGGTATTGTTTCCCATACAGGATAGCTCAGATCAGATTCAAAGTAATAACATCCGTTCCATTTTTTTTCTTCATTCCATTTTTCAAGGTTTTCGCCTGTTGCCCACAGGCTGGGATCTGCTATGTATAAAAGCGATTGATAGGTTTTATAGTTGGCATGTTTTTTTGCCCATATGCACCACATCCGTTCCATGTATGGTGTCCACAGCGGATAGATATTCATGGGCGCTCCTGCATATCGTTCGATAATATAAGCATAACAGTCTCTATTATTTAAAAGCACCTTATATAACTCATTTAAGTCGTCGGGTTTGCAATCGCAATCATAAAGAGCATAAACTCCAGGAGCCATGACCTTGAAATTGTCTTCTCTCCTCAAAGCTGCGCTGACACTTACCACAACATATCTATGACCAACTCTTTTCATAAATGCTTTGCTGATATCAGAAAGATGGCAAATCTTTTTTTCTTCCAGAATTTCCTTAACTATGTTTATGGCAGTTGTTTCAGACCATGGACGCTCAAAAAAATAACAAGGTTTTTCATCTTTCGGATTTTTTCCACTTGTTTTTTTGTTTACAATTTCTTGCGTTAAAACATTTGTTGCCTGTTCAATACACTTCCATCCTTTATCTTTTGATCCGCAAAACAGATGAGGATTTGCAAGCATAACTTTTCCAGCCGTTTCCGGAACAAGATGATCATCAGTATATAGTGAGTTGTAGTCTTTTATTATTTGGTGACATTGAGTTTGATTGCTAAGGTATTTATGAAACAATATCAAATGAATGCGGATAGTTCTGAGTTGCATCGTGGAAAGTGGTCGTTTTGCTGTATATTCTCTGTAAAACTTCAAGTTTGGATCAACCAGAGAAATGACCAGTTTCATAAGTTCATCGTCGATATTAAGGGTTTTGAGAAGAAATTGAATTGTAACAGGCAGGCTAATTTTTTTTAAAATATTTTTCGTTTCGTTGACGGCTGCAAGGACGATCTTTTCAGGATATTCGCTGCGAAACCAGGCAAGTGGAAGCTCATACGCATTTTCCGAAAGCCACATGTTCTGTGTATCATACTGACATTTGATGCCTAAGAGTATTTCACCCTGGAGTTTATCAAATGTTTGCTCAAGTGATTCTGACTTATAAACTATTTCACCGGCAAACGATACAGCCTCTGATAGGGTCGTCCATATAATACTGTGCATTGATTCAAGATCTTTTACAACCTGCTTGAAAACAAGCGGATTCCTTAATTTTCTGATGGCTTTTTTTTCAAGAATATGGACTTTTTTTATTGATATATTTAAGCTGTTAGCAGTCTCTTCCGGTGAAAAACAACGTTTTCCTCCAATGCCATACCTGAAAATAAGAATGTCGCGCAAGTTCTTATCCAGGGAATTGATAGCCATGCTTAATGAATTATTGAGCGAAAAAATGTTCATGATTTATTTCTTCTTTTTATCAAAAAAATCAATATAGTTCTCCATAAATTGTTCAATCAATCTTGACACGTCAATATTTTCTTTTGATACTTTTTCAGCAAATTTACAATACTGTTCATTTGTCACGGGAATAAGTACTCCTTTTTTCTTTTCTTGTGATCTTTGGTTATTTTTTACAAAGCTTCTGTCCAAATAAAGCACATAGTTGGCAATAAACTGGCTAAGTACTCTTGTTAATTGCAATCCTTCTTGTTTCAGCTTTTCTTTAAATTTCTTATAAACAACTTCGGATATTGAAACACTGAAGCGTTGTGTATTTATTCGAAGATTCTTTTTTTTTTCGTCATTTTTCATTTGATAAAACCTTAGCGGCTGTCATAAATTTTTTTAACTGATTTTCAAAATATGAACGTTCTTTTTTAGCTATCCTGAGAGCATATGATTCAGTTGAGACAGCTTCTTCCAACCGGCCGTTTATATAATAACATTCCGCGAGAGTGTCCAATATGTGTGGAGATTCTTCAAGATCCGCAGCCTTTAATGCAAGATTCAAAGCGCGTTCAGGGTTCCGCAGGTTTTTATCATCACATGTGGCATAAAGCCATGCAAGATTGTTTAAAACATGCGGGTTGTCTGGTTTAAGATCTATTGATTTTTCATATGCTCTGATCGTTTCGGTATAATTATTGATATTGTAATAAAGATCTCCCAGATCTCTGTAAAGGTACGGGTTGTCTGGTGTCTTGTTAATCTCTCTTAACAGTATCTTTTCGATGAAATGTTTGCTTAACTTTTTTCCGGTTTCACCATAATTTAGGTTATATCCAATACCTCCTATTATAACTATTGCTGCAAGATAAACGGCAATGCTTTTTTTTATTTTTCGGTCCTGTCTAATTATATAGATTTTGTCTTGTTCACACAAATTGAGATATTCAATTCGTTCTTTAATGCTGAAATGATGCCAGTTCGGTTTGTCCGGTGACTGCCCGGTCGTTGCTGCTATCTTTTTGAATGTAGATATCAGCGGTTTTGCGCTGGGGAAAAGAGCATATACATATGTGTCTGCCTGACGTTCAAAGTTTCGCATGAAATATCCGAAGATATAGCGGAAGTAGATAAAAAATATAATGATTATAATCAAGCTGAAAACAGCCGAGATTATTGTATCGTGGTTAATACCCGAACTGCTTATTAATCTGTACACCGGATCAGTATAGATAATGAAATAAACAAGAAGATCAAAACTAGTATAAGCAAGAAATATGTAGCCAATAAAAAACACCAGATAAAAGTGCAGATGTTTTTTTTTGATGTGTCCTATTTCATGCGCAATTACAGCATCCATTTCTTCTGGTTCAAGGTGGCGAACCAGAGCTTTTGTAATAAGAATATATCGGAATTTTTTAATCAGGCCCATGATGCCTGCTGTAATCATTCTACCGCCGAATATAGGCCAGTAAAGAATGTTGGAGTATTCTAATCCAGCCCTTCTGCAAAGTTTTTCGATTCTGCTTCTCACATAACCGGATTCAAGTGGTTTGCACCTCCAGAACTTCTGAATCATTGCAGGGCCGATTATTACAACTGTGGAGAGGAAGAAAAGAAAATAGATTACCTGTCCTTCCGGAGTGGAAAGAAAACGTTTCGGCAGTTCAAATGGAAGTGCATTTATAATGTCGGCAATTCCTGACAGCAGAAACCATGGAAAAAGAACGGGAATAGAAAATGAAATATTAGACAAAACATAAGAACGCCTTGACAGGTCGGTTATGTAAAGCCTTTTATATGGCCCGTAGGCACAAGCCCAGATAATAGCGAGATAAAACACAAAAAGACCGATAAAAACCAATGCCTGTAAGGTGGGAATAACGGTAAATAAAGGTATGTTTTTAAAAAAAGAAGTAAGGCTTAGTCCATAAATATCTACGGCAAAAAGTACTATTGCCATAACAGACTGCTGAGTTATTATTGCATTTATTTTATGGTCAACGCGTAAAATATTGTCTTTTGTGATTCGTTTTTCAAGTTTATGAAACTGCATATGGGTAAAATATGCAAAGACTATAATCAAGCCAAGAAAGAGAATGGAGGTTTTAAGTGGGGCAAGGTTCGGTTCATCAGGAGGCAGGTATGTGGTATATATTAAAAGAACTATTATAAAATATATGAAGTTAACAAACACCGGTTATTTTGTTCCCCTTAAACTTGACACCAACCCATCAGTATTATATTTTAGTAACACTTTAGCGCTTTTAAATATTATTTTTTTGGACAGGATTTACAAGATATTCATGATTTAAATTATTGTAGCCGTTCACGGCTTGAAACTTGAAATTGGAAATTGGGAAGTACAAAAGCATGAGGGCCAAATTTCTAATTTCTAATTTCTAATTTCAATGTTCCGTGAACGCTTACAAATCTTGTTTATCCTGTTATCCTGTCAGATTCTTTTTCAAAAGGCTAAATTGTTACTATTTTGATGTTATCTAACATAAGGAGGATCTAAATGAAACAGAGAAAGAAGTTTTCAACTTTTTGTGTAATTTTCTTTGGTGTAGTTGCTTTGTTCCTATGTGGTAATGGCTCAGGCATCTGCCAGGGATGGCCTGACCTGACAATACGCCTTCTTCCGGATTCTTCTTTTGCAATTGTTGAATCAGGCGAGGCGGGAAAGAGGCTGCGCCACTGTCCCCATCGCGATCTGAACGGTAAGCTCGATGAAGAGCAATTGATATACGTGCTTGGAACCCTGGAGAGGGAAACGTGGCTTGATCTAAAGAACAGTAATGCTGCAAAAAAGCATCTGGAGAATCACTACGACAAGTTCATAAGAAAGATCATGAAAAAGGGATTGCAGGGAACTGTTGACATCAACAGGGCAGGGCTCACCGAACTTGTAATTCTTCCAAATATCGGACCGGTAATTGCTGTAAAGATCGTGGAATATAGAAACATGCATGGCCTGTTTGAATCCATTGAAGATATAAAAAAAGTGGAAGGGATCGGCAGCGGCACTTTTAACGCTGTTCGACATTATATAAGCACTCATTAAAAGGGGCTTTCTTTTACTGTAAGCGTTCACGGAACGTTGAAATTAGAAAATAGAAATTGGAAATTGGAAATTCGGCCTTCATGCTTTTGTGCTGTTGATGAATGCATTCAATTTTGGGCCGAGTTTTTTAACGATTGCTTTGTATTTTGCCAGTTTGTAAATATCCAACTCGTAAACTCGTTTCATCTCTCCCTAATTTCTACTTTCCAATTTCAAGTTTCAAGCCGTGAACGGCTACTTTTTACTTATATCAAGCTGTTTCAGGTATTGATTTCATATCAATATCGCAACTGTCTGTGAATAAGGCTGAATATTTGATAGCAGATATCTGTAATGTTGCGCTTAAGCCGCGCTGCCCTTTGCGTCGGCTGAAAGCGCTTAGTTAGCAGCAACTTGTTGCGGAAAAAGTGTTGTTTGTAGCCTTTGATTTATACTTCGCCATTGGTGCCCTCCTTAAGATGCTCGAGTTTTGACAGCCAATTGTTAAAGTGGGGACATTGTCTCCGTATGGCTTGAATTCCTATAGCCTCAGAAACAGTTTTGCCCATGGCAACCTTTCGATATCCATTTTTTAACGCTTCAAGCCGTTTGGCTGGCGCTTTCGCAGGATCGTCGTTTATTTCTTCCGGATTATTATACTTTTCAATTATTCTCTGGATCTCCGATATATCTATCTCGGTCTTCTCTGCCAAGATATCAGCATCGCTGAAAAGTAACGCCTCAAATTCATGCATTTCAATATATGGGACAAAGCGGTTTTCTGAATCACATTCGGAAAAACTCTTCACGATCTCATTACGAGTTTCGGCTTCAAGTATCTCAGCTTTATGGATGGCTGTAAGAGTAGCTCCATTTCGTATTAGCCGGCGAACTTCGGCTCTTCCCGGCCACTTAGAATCAATCCTGAAATAATCGAACATCGTTGATATATAGGTATCCTTGCATTGTTTGAGAAAATTTCCAATGTTTTTTTTAGCTCTGTCAAAACGAATGTCACCGCCTTTATGACCGGGCTTACCTATTAATGCCGGATGCAGATATATCTCCTTATGTGCCATCTGAGGAGCAAGCAAATCACGCACGAAGGTCTGTTCCGTTTGTCCTTCCACAATTATATAGATAGTAACACTACTCATGAACAGGCCCTCCGGTGAAGATGTTTTTACGCCAGAGATCGCCCAGGGAATAATCTTCAAGCCAGGAAGAAAATTCGTGTTTATTCAGCCGTTGAAAAACTGATGCCCCTTTTTTTCGGTTCACAACAATAATGTCCTCTGGTTTAAAACAATCAACTATGGAGGGGGACTGTGTTGATACGATAAGTTGTGTTTTCTTCGATGTGGACTGAATCAGCTCTGCCAAAATCTCGATGGCATATGGATGTAGCCCCAATTCCGGTTCATCGATAATGATAGTTGATGGCGGCTCAGGTTGCAGCAAGGCCGTAGTCAAACAGATAAATCTAAGCGTGCCGTCGGACAGGTGGTGTGGTTTAAGTGGATAGTCGGAACCCTTTTGTCTCCAACTGAGACGGACTTTTTCATTTTTGTTTGGCTTCAGGATAAAATTGTCGAAGAACGGAGTAACCAAACGAATCGTATCCACGATTTGGTTATAAGTACTTTTTTCACTATTCTTCAAATCAAGCAAAAATGGAGCTATATTAGCAGCATCAAATCGCAAATAATCACTATCGTCAATCGTCTCAAAACGACGCATCGGAGCAAGTTTGCTGGTGTCGTGAAAATGGTAAATTTTCCACGAAGAAATAGCGTTATAAACATAGGGCCCAATGTTTCGGCGTCCGGCAGCGCCTCTTTGGTCCTTATCTCTAAGTAATTCAGGTGTTGTTTGTCCGCTTCCAAGTTCCCACCATCCAGTGGCGCCTCCGTCATAGAACCTTGCCTCATCATTGATGATGAATGTTTCGTCTGCAGTGGGGGCAAGCTTAAAGCGGTAGCCGTTATGGCCGAATCTTGTTTTTACTTCGATTTGTTCTGTTATTTTTGGGCCGTTAAAAAGAAAATCATCACTACCACCACCATCTGCGATATAGGCTTTCAAACTTGCGCTGGTAAGACCCGGCAGGGGCAATTCCATCATAGCACGTAGCATACGAAAAAAATCGATAAAGTTGCTTTTTCCCGCGCCGTTTCCGCCAATGAGAACGTTCAAATTTGTAAGCTCAAAATCTTCAAGCGTTCGAATCGACTTGAATCCTTTTATCGTAAGTTTATCTAATGCTTGTGTCATATTTATATGCTCTCCATGTTCCACATTTTTTTTTGTGCAACTCCTCTTCATGACGCGGACTTTCCAAGTGTTTCCATCCTGCTGAAGATTCGACAGGTTATTCCTTCCTTTTTAGTTTCTTAAAATTATTAAGATCAATATACAACGACTTGTATAAGCGATTGCCGGAACAGCGCAGCTGTGTAAGCAATCCGTCTTAATGCAATGGTTGGACGAAGCCGCTACGCGGCAGGAAAAAAATCAAAAATAGTGTATAACTCCTATACTTGTCCAATTTCGGGCACTTTTAAAAAGGAGTATACACCATGAATCGAACAGAAGTAAATCGATTTAAGAAACTCTATCAACGTCACCTGAGATTACTCAAACTTCAGGGCAAAAGTCAGAAAACCATTGATGCATACTCTCGGGCTGTCCGCCGAATCAGTAAACATTTTGATTGCTGCCCCGATCAATTGACCCCTGAACAATTAGAAATCTATTTTGCCAGACTGGTTGAGACCTACTCATGGAGCACAGTCAAAATAGATCGAAATGGCCTGCAATTCTATTGGAGGTATGTGCTCAAACTTGATTGGCAATGGGTTAATATTATAAAGCCCCCAAAGATCCGGTAGTCCCTACAAAACAGTGCGGGTCAATAATTTCAGTAAGTTACATATCATGTCTTATGGCAGCATATAGAGAAAAATCAGGTGTTTACAAAGTAAAACAGGGCGGTATTCTCAAACCTGCACTGCTTTGTAGGGACTACCAAAGATCCATACAATACCTGATATTCTTACCCCTGTTGAAATAGAGCAACTCATTGGGGAAAACACGAAAACTGCGTTATCGTGTTTTTTTATTGACCACCTATTCAAAATTAGCAAAAAAGCAATTTTCTAACTCTATATTTCAATAACTTGGATATTAAACAGAAAACCGGATAACCTACTTAAAGGCTATCTCGCCAGACGTTTTGAGTATAGATTTCTTGCCAACTGCTTAACCCAAAAATCAGCCGGTTTCCATGCAGATTGTATTTGCATATCACAATTTCATCGCACTCCCAGCGCATTCTTAAGCTCGTCAATGGCTGTTTCTTTAAGAATAAAGACTAATTCGTCATCCTTATGAATCTCGACATCACCCTTGGGAATAAGGAAGTCTTTCTGGCGGTAGATGGCAAAAAGCAAGGCATCTTTAGGGAAAGCAAGATCTACAATCTTTTTTCTGTGAAGGGTTTCACTGGCTGAAAAATGGTAGAACCGCGCTTTTCTGGGCACCATATTAACGAGTTCCAACAGATTCAGCCCCCGCGTAAGGTAACTGGCCTGCACGCTGGCAGTTACTGACGGCGTGATGATATTGTCAAATCCAAGCTTTTTGCTGATCGGGATAAAGTCAGGCCTGCTTATCTTAATCAGGGTTTTGATATCGGCGAATGTTCTGGCCATTAATCCAATGATGATATTGTTTTGATCATTACCCGTTAGAGCTATTATGACGTCTGCTTCATCTACCTGGGCCTTCTTCAGTGTTTCCGGGTCTGAACCATCGCCATTTATTACTGTACAATCGAGTTCGTCTGCCAGCATCTCGGCTATATCCTTATCCTTTTCAATAAGGATTACCTCATCCTTCCATTTAATAAGGCGTTTTACCACCATAATACCTATGTTGCCGGCGCCAATAACAATTGCCCTCATTACATCCTCCGTTTCACCCAGGTGTGGGGATAGATAAGAATAAGAAAAGGAAATATTTCGAGCCGCCCCATCCACATATCAAAGAAAAGAATCATTTTCAAATGTTCGGAAAGATCCGGGCCGCAGATGCCCGTGGAAAGACCTACTGTTCCGGTAGCTGAAACCACCTCAAAAAGCGAATCCAGAAAATTATAACCGGCCGCTACAAAGAAGGTCACTGAGATCAATACTGTTAAGAAAAATAAAGTGATGGATACAATAGCTGCTTCAATATCTTCACGGCTTAAAGCAATATTATTGACCCGCAAATGCGTAATCACTTCTTTGGGCTGAAGAATACGGATAACCAGGATATGTAAAAGCTTTATAAATATAAGCAGCCGATAGATTTTTATCCCCCCGGCTGTTGAGCCGATAGAACCGCCTATAAACATGGAAAATATAGCTGAAAGCTTTGAAAGCGCCGGGGCTTGAGCAAAATCCATGGTAGAGAATCCGCTCGTAGATTGGGCTGACACGGTCTGAAAAAAGGATTTATAGATTGCTTCTTTCCACGAACAGGTTTCAATCATGCCCAGGAAAAAAATAAACATAAGAACTGCAATGCAAAGGATAAGGACGCGCCACTGTGTATCCTTGAATACGTTCAAATGGACTTTATTGAGCGGATGAAACATGTTTAGATTGGTGGCACCAATGACCATAAATAGAGAACAAAAGATTATGGCCGCAGACGAAAAGGCAGCAAAGCTTTGTTTTTCAGTACCAAATCCACCCGTAGATATGGTTGCCATTGCCTGACAGATCGCCTGAAATAAATCCATCCCACTCAAATAAAAAGCCAGCATACAGGCAGCCGTAATAATGGCGTAGGCCTGCCATAGTATCTTTGTTGCTTTGATGGCGCTGGGAGAAACTTTGGTTTCCCCTATGGATACTGTAAATAGCCGATAAGCCGTTGTCCCCGGCCCTATCAGTACTGAAATAGTCAATACTACAATGCTGAGGCCGCCGATCCACTGCACGAATGATCGAGTAAAGAGCGTGGTTCGTGACAAACTCTCTATGGGCAGAGTGCTGAGTCCGGTGGTTGTAGCAGCGGACATAGCTTCAAACAAGGCATCCAGGAAGGGAAGACCGTCAAACGTCCAGACCGTGGCCATTATTAAGGATAGAATAAAATAGATAAAACTGGCTAATACCAGTGCTTCTTTAATGTCCAGGTCAACTTCGGGAAGTTTTTTATCCCCGAAATAGCCAATGATAAATATAAAAGGGGTTACTATGATGTATATAACGGTTAGAGAGAATTCCTGATAGATAATGGAAACAGCTATCGGCGCCAGTTGCAGGACTGCAAGGATAATCAGTATCTTGCTCAGATACTTGGCCACTGCCTGGTACCTTATGGGTCTGATTAAAAAATCGCGCATTAATCACCAGGTTGTTGGGTTCGCGGTTCACAGTTCACAGTTTTCCAATGAACTATGCAATGAGTGAAGCATGGCAACTACTCAGGGGTTTAGGTAGAAGGTAGAAGGCTTTTAGGGAAAAGACTCCCATAAGCCAATATGTTATTAAAGCGGCCAGAAATTTTGTCCTAAACATAGAAAATAACGTTCAGAAATTATCTGTTTCCTTCAGCCTATAGCCTTCAGCCTAAACGCCTGAGTAGTTACTTTATGTTTTGATCAACCGTTAACTGTGAACTGTTAACCGTGAACCCGAGTAGTTGCAATATATCTTTCTTTTTCGCTGTAAATACAGCCGCAGTATTGCTGGCGATACAATTCAAGGCGTTTAGATTCTTCTATTCCTTCCTTCCAGCCGGAACGAAAATCCTGGTAGTAAAATGGAATGCCAACGGATTTTCCAATAGATTCTCCTATTGATTTTATTATATTATGCTTCTGGAATTTGCTGTACAAAAGAGTAGAGGAGAAACAATCAAACTTTCCATGTTTTGCTGTCAGAGCTGTTGACCTCAGCCGGTCGTGATAGCAGTATAAACAGCGATTTGATTCTCTGAAAACCGTGTTTTGAAGAAAACCTTCCAGATCATAGCCTTCCTGATAAATGACCTTTAGATTAATAATATTTGCATAATGTTCAAGGTTTTCCTGCCTTTTTAGACACTCAGTGTAAGGATGTATATTATGTCTGTAAAAAAAACCCATTACATTATAGCCATCGTTGCGTAGAGTTTTTACGGGGTATATTGAACATGGTGCGCAGCATATGTGCAGCAGAATTTTCAATTTCTTTCTCCAAAAATCGCAGTTCCAATGCGGACAAGGGTTGCTCCTTCCTTTATTGCGACTTCAAAATCACCTGTCATACCCATGGATAATTCCTGCATTTTGACATTTTTTATTGCTTCATTCCTGATTTTATCTCGCAGCTCCCTCAGAGTTGAAAAATATGGCATGGCTTTTTCAGGATTATTGAAAAAGGGCGGCATTGTCATAAGGCCTTTTATGGATAGATTTTCAAATAAACTAATCTCTTTTATCAGCTTTTGCGCATCCTCTTCATGAACACCTGATTTTGTTGATTCCATACTTATATTTACCTGGATCAGAATTTTTTGGATTTTGTTTATTTTTTTTGCCTGTTTATTTAATTCTTTAGCAAGTTTTAATGAATCTACAGTGTGAATCATATCAAAAAGTTTGACAGCGTATTTTGCTTTGTTACTCTGAAGGTGTCCTATAAAATGCCATGAAACAGGATAAGATGACAGCGCATTGATTTTATCTCCGGCTTCCTGAATATAATTTTCTCCAAGAATATCAGCGCCTGCTTTTATTGCTTCTCTGACCGTGTCTTTCGGCATGGTTTTACTCACAGCCACAAGGCGAACAGTATCAGGATCTCTGCCGCAATCAATGGCTGCCTTTTTGATACGTTCTTTAACATTACTTAGTCTTTTTTTAAGAGCTTCAGATTCCATGGTTTCTATTTATTAACCCCATTACACGTTCTTTTATAAAAAATTCTATGACTTCGCAAACAGGAAGACCTACTACATTTGTATAGGAGCCATTTATCCTTTTTACAAGAAAGGTGCCAAGTCCCTGAATGGCATATGCACCTGCTTTGTCAAAGGGCTCGTCCGTATTAATGTACCATTCTATTTCATCATCAGTCAGGTTCTTGAAAAGCACTTCAGTTATTATGGTTTCTGAAAAAAATCTATTCCTGGCTTTACAACATATTGAGTAACCTGTAAGAACTTGATGTATCTTCCCGCTGAGTTGCTTCAACATAGCACGGGCTTCGGTTTTTGAAGATGGTTTGCCAAGTATAATACTGTCTATCAGGACAACGGTATCAGCTCCGATAACCCAGCTTTCAGGATATTTTTTTGATATGTCATTTGCCTTTGCTTCAGCCAGAGTTTTTACATAAATTTCAGGTTGTGATATGGGAATAGCGTTTTCATCGATACTGCTGGGAATAACGGTGAAAGAAAGTCCTGCCTGCTTTAACAGATATTTTCGTCTAGGGGATTTGGAAGCAAGAATTATAAACTGATTATCTGACACCTTTTGCATGATGAATAATTATCAGATGCCATATGATTTGACAAGGGGTAAGGGCTCATATTCAGAAATTTACAAACTTATTAAACTGATAGACGTGAGCTTGAGGTATGTAAAGGGTAAAAAAGTATTGAGCGGGCTTTTTTTTATTCCTTCTTGCATTTTTTCTGGCTTTCAATTATTACACTAATCGCTGCTTATAAACAAAATAGACGCAAAGCCTGTGCCTGGGTGGCGGAATTGGTAGACGCAAGGGACTTAAAATCCCTCGGAGCTAAGTCTCTGTACGAGTTCGATTCTCGTCCCAGGCACCAAAAAAACAGGCGCTTATAAAAAACGATATAAGTGCCTTTTTTATTTCCGGTTTTTTCTTTTCGTGTATACCTTTTTAAACAAAACATATATTGGGGTGCAATACAAAAAAGTGACATAGAACAAAACGTGACCATTTCGGCGCCAAGAACTACCAATTGAATATCGAATGTCGAAGTGTGAATATTTTTTAAAATTATTTTGGATTATTCAATGTGCAAAATGAAATTATTAACTACCTTCCTTCGTAATTTGACATTCCCTGTTCGACATTTAATCAGTATGTTCAATGGCTAAAAATTTGACTGGAAGAAAATAAAGAGCAAAGCGCAGTCATTAAGATAATGGACTTTCATTATTAGAGACATTTGAAAAAGGTTTCTATTAACCTCATAAGAGGATTGTAACATGAACTTTAAAAAGTGGTTTTGGGATAGTTCCCTTAAAGGAAAAAATCTTCATTATAAGCTCACTATAATATTCAGCCTTTTTTTTCTGTTCCCTGTACTGGGATTTCTTGTATTTGGAATCAAATATAACTTAATGAATGACCAATATATTTTGCTGTTTTTTCTGGGTGTTCTTGTTTTTTCATTGTTAGGATATACCATGCTAAGGAAGTTATTTGAAGATATAGTGGGTATATCCAAAGATATTTCTCAGAAAAACGCTGAACAATTTGGAGGAAATTTACAGACGGACACGGATGAAATACACAGCCTTGTCCAATCTTTTGGCGCAATCGAGGATCAATTCAGCAAAACTTTCCAGCAGCTTCAAAAAAAGTCTTCTGAAATGTCAGTACTAAAGGAGCTTTCCGAGCTTTGCTATGTTACATTTGATTCAACTGAAATTCTTTACATTACTCTGGAGCGTTCCTTGACATTAACTGATTCAGACGTTGGTTCAGTCATGATTACAGATCGTGATCGCAACTTGTTTATTGTTAAGGCAACCATTGGAGCAGGGGAATACGTCAAGATAGATGACAGGATAGATTTTAATACAAGCATCGCCAAGTATGCTGTAATCAATAAATCGCCTATTGTGGTAGAAGATATTGAAAAGGACAACAGGTTCGGAAGGGCGAACCGTCCTCTATATTGCTCGAAATCCTTTGTTTGCATGCCGATCAAGACCAGCAAAGATGTTGTTGGAGTGCTTACCATTTCGCGTAGAAATGGTGATAAAATTTATTCACATGAGGAAGTGGATGTTCTAACACCTCTTTTGAGCAATGCTGCTTTCACATACGAGAACCTCCGTCTTTTAAAGGATAATGAAAAGGGAGAGCTCGTCCTGAAGACAGTTGAGAAAATTTTCAAGATAATAAACTCAAGTTTCAGAGACATCGAACTTTTACATGCTGTTTTGAATGAAATTCATGCCATAGTTCCTTTTAATCTTGCCATGGTTATGACCTTGGTTGAACATTCTGATTATATTACGATTTTTGAGTTGCTGGCCAATGAGCAGACAAGCATTTCAAAGGGCACTCAATATTCCATTGATCAGGGCGGTATAATTGACAGGGTGCTTAAACAGGAATCCATTCTGATTGTGGATGATACTGACGTACTTACCAGCGAGTGCGCAAAGGAATTATTTGTAAACCAGGGAAGCAAATCATGCTGTCTTGCCCCCATGAAAATGAGAGGGGTCGTTAAAGGGATATTTGCGCTATCTTCAAGTCATGCAAAAGACTTTTATAATTCTCAGGAGCTAATTGAATGGGTGGCAGGCGTGCTTTCTATTTCCATAGAACGTAATATGCTGTCTGAATCCATTGTCAAACGCAGCAAGGAGCTGGATTCAATAAAACAGATCGGAAGCGCCCTTGCTTCATCGACCTTTGATATGAATAAGGTCCTTAAATATACAATGGATATGATTCGGGAAGTTATGAACGTGGAAGCAGGCTCCCTTTTTCTTGTAGATGGAAACGAGCTTGAGTTTGCTGTTGCATTTAATATCGAACTTGAATTTCTGAAAAATTTGAAAGACCTGCGGCTTAAAATGGGTCAGGGAATCGCCGGTTATGCGGCGGCACAGGGAGAATCCATCATTATAAATAATGCACAAAAGTCACCGCATTTTTATTCTGAAATAGATAATATTACAGGCTTTAAGACATTGTCGGCATTGTGTGTGCCGATGATTTCTCAGGGAAAGGTGATTGGGGTTCTTGAGGTGCTCAATAGAATAAAAGGCGATTTTAGCCACAACGATGAAGACCTCCTGAAGTCAATAGCATCATCGGTAAGCATTGCCATTGAAAATGCCCGTCTTTACAAGGAAACAGTTTCAATGGCCGAACATGAGCGCGGAATAAGGAGCGTGTTTCAGAAATTCGTACCCAAGGAAATAGTTGATAAGATTGTCTATGGCACGGAAACAGGAGGGGAAATGCTTGAGGAGGTAAAGACTCTTACCCTGCTGAATATTGATATCAGGGAATTTTCAAGGATTTCAAGAAAAATCGGCCCTCAGAAAACGGTTCCTCTGCTTAATTATTTCTTTTCCGTTATGGGAGGCATAGTGTTCAAACACCACGGTATTGTTGACAAATATCTGGGTGATGGGTTGCTGGCGCTTTTTGGAGCGCCTGTTTCAAGCATAATGGATGCGGATAATGCTGTGCAGGCGGCGCTTGAAATGAAGAACTCGCTTGCAACTCTAAATGATTATTTTGCCAGGGAATTTGGCGTTTCCATAAATATAGGTATTAGCGTTCATACGGGTGAGGTTGTTGTAGGCAGCTTCGGCTTTGAGATGAAAATGGATTATACGGTTATCGGCGATTCTGTAAATGATGTATTTAAGCTTCAGGAGCTTACCAAATCCATTTCGAACAGTATTTTAATCAGTGAGAAAACCTGCCATTCCGCACGGTCCCACCTGGAACTGCGTGATATTGATACCACATTCAGGGGTATGAAAATATACGAACTGCTGGGCTATAAAGAGGATTAGCTATGTGATTAAGCTCTGTGGAACAATTTTGAAATTGATTGTTTTCCTTATGGTCGTCGCTGTAACTTTCTCACCAGCCTGGGCAAAGCAGGTAACCGACCAGTTGGGGCGCCAGGTTATCCTGTCTGATGATCCGCAGCGTGTGGTTTCCCTTGCTCCGAGCATTACTGAGATAATTTTCGCTCTTGGACAGGAACACCGTCTGAGGGGGGTGACTCGTTTTAGCGATTTTCCTCCTGAGGCAATCAGTCTTCCCAAAGTTGGTTCTTACGTTCAACTTGATCTTGAAAGAATTGTAGCTTTAAAACCAGATCTGTGTATCGCGATAAAAGATGGAAATCCAAGGCAAACAGTTGTGCGGCTGGAGTCTTTGGAGGTTCCGGTTTATGTGGTTGATCCAAGGAATCTGGAAGCAGTGACGGAAACAATTATTGAAATAGGTGATTTGCTTAATGCCACGGAAAATGCAGAAAACCTGGTCAATAATATGCGTTTGCGTATTAACAGGGTAAAGTCAGCGGTAGAAAAAAATTCTCATCGTCCCGGTGTTTTTTTTCAGATTGGTATTTCACCTATAGTTTCTGTGGGAACAAATACATTTATACACGAACTAATAGTTCTCGCAGGAGGTGATAATCTTACTAAAGGTCCCATCCCCTATCCCAGGTTTAGCCGGGAACAGGTGCTATCTCTTGCTCCTGAGGTTTTTATTATAACTTCCATGGCAAGGGGCGAGGTGTTTGAGCGCGTAAAGATCGAGTGGAGCAGATGGACTGAAATGCCCGCCATAAAAAACCGGCGTATTTTTCTCGTGGATTCCAATCTTTTTGACCGTCCCACTCCCCGCCTGGTGGATGGTCTTGAAGTGCTTGGGCGGCTGATTCATCCTGAGCTATAGACTTGATAGTATAGGAATTTCCATTTTTTGGGTAGAAAAAACCAGACACCTATGGAAATAAGGATGCCAGATCCGTCATCCTTTTTGTTGAAGATTTCTTAAAAAGGCAGTTGGATTTGTTTCCTTAATATACTTTTTAATCCCATTGACTATGGCTTCACACAATCGTTCCTGATATTTTGAATTTATTAATCTTTTACATTCTTTTGGATTACTTATAAATGAGGTTTCTATCAGGATAGCAGGCATCTGAGCTCCGAGAAGAACATAAAACGGAGCCTGCTTAACTCCTTTATTATTTATTCTGCTATATTTATTCTTTTTTAGGCAGTTGCACAAAGCTGTCTGAACATAGCCGGCAAGACGGCTGGACTCATTTATTTTTGCATTCTGCATGAGGTCACTTAAGATTGTCTGAAGATCGCTTATATTTTTTGTAGATGTGGCATTTTCACGTGCAGCAACTAAAATGGATTCATTATCTGTGGCAAGGTTAAGAAAATAAGTCTCAATTCCAAATGCCTTCCTGTTTTTTGCAGCATTTGTGTGTATTGATATAAAAAGGTCTGCATTTTTTGTATTTGCAATAGCTGTTCTTTCTTCCAAAGTTAAATACCGGTCACGACTTCTGGTAAGAAACACTTCACATTGCACCTCTTCACGAATCTTTTTTGCAAGCATCTTGGCTATCTTAAGAACAACATCTTTTTCAAAAACGCCTTTAAGATATCCTGATGCACCAAAATCACGCCCGCCATGACCTGGATCTATAACTATGCAGTTAACTCCAAGGGCGAGCTGTTTTGCCAAAGCGCTTGATGTAAACTTTTTGTCCTTCTCAGCGGTCTTTAACTCTGATGTTTTTTTCTTTGCTTCCGTTCCCCAGACATCAATAACAATTCTGAATGGGTTTTTAAGAGAAAAAATTTTATAGGTTTTAAAAGACTTTATATCAACTACGACTCGAACCATATCTGCGGTAAACTGGCCGGCTCTTGCATCACTCAGCAAATCGTCATTTATGGGAATTGTCTTTTTTATCCCATCTCCCAGTCTGCTGTTTTGCAAATCAACATAAAGTCTTTTAGGTTTTTGAATTGATGGGTCTTTTCTCAGCAGTCTGTGATTATATGTTGTATCTTTATCCGCATCGATAACAATTCGAGTATAGCTTGGATTGGACCAGTATCTGAGGCCGGTTATAATAGTAACGACTTTATTTGTTTTGGATGGCTTAATATCTTTTTTGAGCTTTTTTTTCTCAGGAAGTGATTTCTTTCTAATAGATACTTTTATTTTTTTTGAGCTTTTCTTTGTTTCTTTTTTTGAAAAAACACGAATCTTTTTTATAGCTTTACCCTTGTATTTGCTTTTTGGAAACTGCTTTACTATGCGCTCAAAGATATCAATGGCTTCTTTCCTGTCTGACTCTTTTGATGAAATTTTGTATAGTTTACCATAAAGCTCCCCTGACATATATAGACCGGCTGCTGCCCATGAACCTTTTGGATCATGTTTGTAAACCGCCTGAAACTTTTCAATGCAACGCAGCCAGTTATGTCTGTATTTATTTTTTTTTGGGTTATTGCGAAGTTTCTTATAACAAGTTTCAGCTTTAAAATATTTATCCTTTGCCGTGATTGCAAATGACTCACATGGCCATAAGACTGCAAGAGCATAGCAGCAGATGAGTAAACAAAATAATATGTTTTTTTTATTCAGCATAATAGTACAGTGAGCAATTGATAATTGAATAGTGAATAGTGAATATTTGTAGAAATCGCTTCGCTCCATTAATTCATATAAAATTAACAGAATTCCTTCAATATTCAATTTTCAATATACAATATTCAATTACATAAGTTTCTCCTTAAGTTCATTCAGATAATTAAGTGCTTCAATAGGAGTTGTTTTGGATATATCAAGCTGCTGCAGCTTTTCAATTATAAAAGTTTCAGGTTGTCTAAACAGATTAAGCTGTACCTGTTGTTTATCATGGTCGCCCATAATACTTGCCTGCCGTCTGTCAGGCTGGATAGAGAAGCCGTTTAATTTGTTTTCCCTGTTCTCTATATTATAAAGAATTTTTTTCGCACGCTTTATAACATGTTCTGGGAGACCTGCAAGACGTGCGACCTGAATACCGTAACTTCGGTTTGTACCACCTTCAACCAGCTTTCTCAAAAAAATTATTTCATCATTCCATTCCTTTACTGCAATATTATAATTTTTTATTCTATGTTTTTTTTGCGCCAGATCAGTCAGTTCATGGTAATGTGTTGCAAATAGAGTTTTAACTCCTTTTTGATTTAAATCATGCAGGTATTCAGATACTGCCCAGGCTATGCTTAAACCGTCAAAGGTGCTTGTACCCCTGCCGATCTCATCCATGATAACAAGACTTTGTTCATTTGCATTATTCAAGATATTGGCTGTTTCCTCCATCTCTACCATGAAAGTGCTCTGCCCTGAAGAAAGATTGTCAAGCGCTCCTACACGGGTAAATATTCTATCTGTTACATTTATGGAGGCCTTTTCTGCGGGGACAAATGAGCCCATCTGCGCCATAAGCACTATAAGAGCCACCTGCCTGAGAACAGTTGATTTGCCTGCCATGTTGGGACCGGTAATAATGATTATCTGGTTTTCATCATTATCGATATTGATGGAATTAGGCACAAATCGTTCGCCAGCTATCATTTTTTCCACTACGGGGTGACGCCCGTCTTCAATTATAATACGGCCATCAGTATTGATCTGCGGCCTGTTATAGTCATTCTGATCTGCTATTTCAGCAAGATTAAGCAGACAATCAAGTCCGGCTAAAAATTGTGCGGTATTCTGGATGGTTTTATTATTTATTATGACCTGTTCGCGTATTTCATTAAATATTTCATATTCAAGCGCCGATCTTCGCTCTTCCGCATCTAAGACTTTTTTTTCGTATGTTTTGAGTTCGTCGGTAATGTAACGTTCTGCATTTACTAAAGTCTGCTTGCGTACATAATTGGCTGGAACAATCTCTGAGTGAGTTTTTGGGATTTCAATATAATATCCGAATACTTTATTATATCTTACCTTGATTGAGTTTATTCCTGTTGCATCTCTTTCAGTAGCTTCTAACCGTGCAAGCCAGCCTTTGCCTTCCCGGCTGAGATTTATAAAATCGTCTAATTCTTTATTATAACCTTTCTTGATTATTCCGCCTTCATTGATCGTAAGCGGCGCATCTTCCCGGATCGAACTATCTATGAGATTTGCCAGCTCATAAAGCCGATCAGGGTTTAAGGTCAATTTAAAAAGTTCTGATTGAAGAAGCGAAAGAGCCGAACAGATATCCGGCAGACTTTGAATTGACTGTTTTAAAGCAATAAGATCACGTGCATTTGAATGCCCCATAGATATCTTACTGCTTAGACGTTCAAGGTCATAAACCGATTTTAAACTCTCTCTCAGTCTTTTGCGTACTTGTATATTGTCTTTTGCCTCTTCAACAGCATCGTGTCTTAATTTTATCTTATGTATGTCAATCAGGGGGTATCTTATCCATGTTTTAAGCAGCCTGCCTCCCATGGAAGTTATTGTTCTGTCAATTATATTGATAAGGGTGCCGGGCTTTGAACCAGTACGAATATTTTTTATAAGCTCAAGATTTCTGCAGCTAATGTCATCAACTACAAGATAATTACTTAATTTGTATGTTTCTATTCCGGTAATATGATCAAGCTGCTGCTTCTGGGTATCCAGTACATAAAATATAAGTGCCCCGGCAGCACTGACACCTGACTTTAGTTTTTCACATCCAAAACCTTCAAGTGAAGCTGTTTTAAATTGTTTTATAAGCCGTTCCCTGGCTATTCTATGCTCAAAAACTTTGTCATCTAAAAAGGTTATAGATTTTTCTGATAAAGCATTATTGATCTGCAAAAAAAGGGGGTCGTTTTTTATTGAGTTGGGAAGTAGAATTTCGCTTGGGGATATGCGGAGGGCTTCATCTATAACTGAATGAAAGTCTTTAGATTCATACACCCTGAAAGTTCCGGTTGATATATCTAAACATGAAAGGCCAATGGCATTGTCGCAGGCTATAGCAAGAATATAATTATTTGATTTTTCGTCTAATAATTCGTCATCTAAAATCATCCCAGGGGTGATAACTCTGACCACATCTCTTTTTACCAGCCCCTTTGATGCCGCTGGATCTTCAACTTGTTCACATATTGCTACTTTGCAGCCATTGTCTATCAGTCGTGCAATATAATTTTGTGCGGCACGGAAAGGAACGCCGCACATTGGAATTGGATACTCGTCTTTCTTGTTTCTTGAAGTTAGAGTTATCTCAAGTATCTTGGATGCGGTCTTTGCATCCTCAAAAAACATTTCATAAAAATCTCCCATTCGATAAAAAAGTATTGAATCAGCATACTTTTCCTTGATGGATAAGTACTGCTTAATCATGGGAGTTACTTTAGAAAGATTCATGCACTTTTTTGCTCTTCTTCTTCTTCTTTTTCTTCTTTCTCCTCTTTTTCTTTGTTATTGCCGGATGAACCTCCTTTTACTGATTCTAATTCATTGATAAGTAATGTTATATTTTCATTTTGTGAATCTATTTCAGCTCCAAGGCTTTTTACAACTTTTCTGAATTTGAGCCTGTCGATCAGCGTAAATATATATGAGATAATAAATCCTGTCAAAAAAATTCCACCAAAAAGGATTGCTCTATGCAATTCAGGTGTCTCATACTTTGTAAAGATAAAATCTATGCTCAAAATTTGTTTTGCCATAAAAAAATCCTGATTCTGAAAAATAACTATTCCCATTAATCCAAAAATAACTGCCCAGAAACCAATCTTGAACTTTCTCATATTGTTTCTCCCGTCATATCAAATAGTTATATCTAAAAACATAATGTATAGCTTTATGTTCAAAGAAACAAATTTTTTTATCTGAAAGTCTATATCAGAAATTTGAAAACTCAAAAGTAATTTGTTAACAATTAGAGGTGGCGGGCATTTAAATTTAAAATGGCTGACTGTTTGAGCGTATTAGTGAGCATTAAGAAAAAAAAGGCACTTTTATATATTTTTGTTAAAAGGATAAACTCAAGCCATAACGTTCTATTTTTCTAACTGATATTAATACTCTTTTTTCTTTAGGCTCACTTATGCGCGAGTTTCAGACGTTCTTAAATTTAATTGTCCGCTGCCTCTGGTTAATCTCTGAGTTTTCAAACCAGTTTTCATTTGCTGTCACCCAACGCCTGATTCCCGATACCTGTTTTTTTACTCTTTTCCGTTATGAAACTCAACCTTTTTTTCTCTTTGACCTTGGTCGATTGGTTAACTGCTCGACTATTTACAGTTATTAGTTCCAAATTTCCCCATAAGCCTATTTCGTCACCCATAATAATTGCAACACCATCAATCCCTTCAATATTTTTCCCAACATCAATTGCCTTTGGGATATCAGCTTTTGATTTAATATGATTGCCTATTGAAGTTGCCGCTGCATCGGCAAGAGGGCATGATTCTGATAATACACATACAGCATCAGCATTGCCAAGGCTTAATGAATGTCCGACAGTGCCTGATGATGTACACACAGCAACAGGTTTTTTTATTGAATCTATTCGAAATCCAATACGTAAGCTTAATGGAGATTTGCCTGCAAAAATACCGATTTTAACCGGTTCATTAGTCTTTAAAAAAATATCGCCTCCATTTTCTACAACAACTTCATCAGAAGATGATAAAAGATCAAGTCCAACATATTCTGCAATTGCGCCGGCAACCGCAGCCATCGGCCCAATACCTGCTTTATTGCCGGCATTTACCATATCTCTGACTATGCCCGGTGCAGGACCGTTAATTTGCCACGGTTTAAGTGTTTTTTCAAATTCAGGATACCTGTTAATATAACTCTCAATATATCCTCTATATTTCAAAACCAATTCCGTTGTTTTATCCGCAAGGATTTCCCCTGCATGTATAAACAAATCTGTTTCTTTAACGACCACATTAAAGGAGACCAGATCATTTTTTTTTACCAGATTGCGGTAGGTACGGCTTTTATGCATATAAGGTTCACGGTTCAAGGTTCAGGGTTCAAGGTTAGAGAGCGATGAAGAGATCAAGGCAACCAACCGTGAACCCTGAACCGTGAACCTCTGAACCATGTGTTTTTATTTTATTTGAATTTTCGGCCTCATTTCAATTGGACACTGTCTCAAGAAATACTTATCCGTCATACCGGCAATAAAGTCTCTTACAATTTCTTCTTTGCTGTGATTTTCAATATAATCGTATGACATATCTTCTAAAAATCTTGTGAAAATCACTGACGAATGATTCTCGTTTTCAACATCATTAAGATATCTTTCAAAAAGCATTTCAAAAAGTTCTTTTATTCTGTCCAGGTTGGTTTTAATTTTTGAATTCATATATATATATTCGAGGTTAAAACCCTTCAGGCTTTTCAGGGCATCAGATATTTCAGGACTAAATGCTGTATATGATTTTTGAAAGCTGTTTTCTATAATATCCGTAACAAGATTATATACAATTGTTCCGTTCGTATTTCCCAGGATTTTTACAATATCCTCCGGGATATCGGAACGTTTAATTACTTTCAATCTTATGGCGTCTTCCAGGTCTCTTCCAACGTAGCTGATGGTATCTGCCATGCGTACAACACAGCCCTCAAGAGTCATGGGAATCAGTTGCATATCCGGCGCAGTTTTTTTTGCTGCAATCTCTTCATCTAATTTTTTAAAGGTTTTATTTCGCTCAGGCTTAAGCATTTCATTATGTATCTCTCCATCATGACAAAGTATTCCATCCAGAGTCTGAAGACATAGATTCCATCCTTTTCCTTTTCGTTCTACCCTGTCTAAAAACTGCACGCCCTGAACGCTGTGTAAAAAATATCCAATGCCGTAAGATTTGCATATCTCAGACAAAAACCTTTCACCATCATGCCCGAAAGGAGTATGCCCAATATCATGTCCAAGAGATATTGCCTCAATAAGATCCTCATTTAATCCAAGAAAACGACCTATTGTTCTGGCTATCTTGGATACTAGCTGAACGTGCAGCACTCTGTGAGTTATGTGGTCGTTCTCAATAAGATAAAACACCTGGGTTTTATCAATATACCTTGTATATGCAAGAGCATGAAGAATTCTATCGACATCCAGAGAAAAGGCCTGACGATATCCATATTTAAGCTTTTCTTCATGTGAACGACGAAAGCCTTTGGAGTTTAAAACAGATAGAGGAGATAATGACTCAGCTTCCCGCTGATTTAAAGCCAATTTTATATTATCCAGAAGCATTTTTATTATATATACTTTCAGATAAATAATTTCACTGTGTTATCAGTCGTTGACGTATAACTAATACGCCTTCCTCCTTCTGGCCTTGTGAAATTAATTATCTGAAAAGTCTATAGCTCCTCATTTTCAATCATATCTTCCATGAGTTTAATATAATCTATTCCTGCCCTTCGAAAGCCTTCCTTCCCATATTTCATATTTGCTTCAAGAACATAATATTTGTCTTTATACATACAGATATCAATACCTACATCATTCCATTTGCAGCTCTGCGCGGTATGAAGTGCAAGATCAAGGGCTTCCTCTGGAACAGGGTCTAAACTAATACTCCCTCCCACTGAGACATTACTTCTGAAATCAGAAGGAGGTGCTATCCGCCAGTAAGCATGAACTATTCTATTTCCAATAACAACCACCCTTATATCGCGATCTGATGGTATGTATTCCTGAATGTAAGCGGGAGTAACAATATTTAAGTAGGAAAAAAGGTCATCTTTATTTTTTATAAGGTAAACACCTCTCCCCATGGCGGATCCTCTTGCTACTTTACCAATAAAAGGAAATTTAAAATATTCTGTAATAGTGGGTTTCTGACGCTTTCCGTAAAATACCCGCGTTTTGGGATGAGATATCTCCAGCAGATCAAACAACGCTGTCTGTTTAATCTTGTCCTGAACACACTTGTATGTGTGATAACTTGGGAAAGTGCTTTTTCCCATTGCATCAAACAGATCTGCATAAAAAGTTGTCGGGTAATATATTTTTTTTGCGCTTCTAATTAAATCCGCCTCTTGAGGGCTGTAATCAGAAAAATTTGGTCGAACTCCCAAAGTAATTACATTCCTGCAATCTCTAAGACGTGCTTCTATGGCGATAACTTTTTTTGAATCAGTCATAATACTCGTTGGTAGTTGCTGGTATTCTATTAATTTATAATGAATTTTGTACTGTACTATAGAATAGATGAGTAAAAAGTGCCTAAAATGAGCTAAAGTGCCTAAAATGCCTAAAGTTGTGGTACGCCTTCGGCGTGCTAATTGATAATCCAGAGTTGCAGGAATTACTCCTCCTTTGCGCATTGACGACTGAAGGAATCTATATAAAATAGCAGAATTCCTTAACTTTAGGCACTTTAATATACTTTAGGCACTTTAGGCACTGTCTTTTCTACTTTAGCTCACTTTAGGCACTTATGCCCGCACCGAAGGGTGCGCTATCTCGATTTTTGAGCGAACCCTAATCATCTGACTGCGGTGCCAGCACAAACATTGATGGATTAACAGAAACATCTGTCCAGTATTTGTGAACATCAATCTTGAATCCATTGCCATTATCGCTTGATACACTTAGCTTCAAAGGAACATGATATTTATTTATCTTTTGCAGGCTATCAATTACTACAAAATATAATAATTTTTCATTTCCATCAAATAACTCAATCTTTTTGATATCTTTTTTATCTTCATTAAGATAAATTTTTTGAATCACATTTCCACTTCTTTTTTTTAAAACAATTACATATCCCTGCTCTTTATTTCTGATAATATTAGCTGCATGATATTCATAAAGCGGAATACGGCCGGCGAGTAATGATACTATTTCAACAGGTTTTATAGGTATTTGAATTGCTTTTTTCAGGTTGGAATATGAAGAGCGTTTCTTGTAAAAGCTATTATCAGTATGGGATAAAAAATAAAACCATTGCCCGTCATTTGCGAGGCTTAATAAAGGTTGGCCTGAAATGTTCAAAATGGCTATTCGTATCATGTCGGGGTCAGACCCAACCCATGCAATGCCTGAAGCAATACTTTTTTTATCTTCTTCCCAAAATGTTATTTTGCCAATGCCTTTAAATGTTTTAAGGTTTCTGTTTTTAAGTCTAATGGTTGAAATAAGATTATTAACTTCAATTATAGCGGCTGTGTCTAATAATTCAGGAGGTTCCTCAACAATTCTTCCCGTAAAAGAAGAACATGCGAAAAAAAAAACAGCGATAAGTAATATGGTTACGTGTTTCACTCGATAAACTCGTGTAACTTAGTGGTTAGACGAAAACTCAAAACACCGTTTTTTAGCAGTTAGCATTGAGCTAAGAGCTAACCGCTAACCGCTAATGGCTAATGGCTAATAGCTTTTTTACGAAGCCGTCACTTCAGATCCTGAATCTTTTTCTCAATATCCGCCTTATTCTTTTCTCTTTTCAATAGAGAACGTTCGTAAAACATAAGAGCCTTTTTTTTATTAGTCATTTTTAAATAAACATCGCCCAGATGTTCCAAAATAATTGGATCATCAGGAGCCAAATCTACCGCCTTTTTCAGAAGTTTAAGCGCATCTTTAAAACGTCCTTTTTTGTAATATATCCATCCCAGGCTGTCAGTAATATAACCATCATCAGGCATATGCTTTAATGCTTCTTTTATAAGACGTTCGGCTTCATCAAGATTTATCCCAAGCTCTGCATAGATATAACCTACGTAATTCAAAGCATTTGCATTATGAGGCTCAAGGCTTATAACCGTCTTCATCGATTCTATTGCAGCGTCTTTTTTATCCCACTTGTCATAAACAACTCCGAGGCGGAAATGGAGTTCAATATTCTCTGGATCAATTTCGATTGCTTTCTTAAGAACTTTTTCAGCCTTATAGAACTCTTCATTCTCTTCATAAAACGAAGCAAGATAAAGCGTTAGTTCCGGTTTGTCAGGAATATTTTTTATTAGATTTTCTAAAAAATTAATAGCTTCCCTTATTTTTCCCAAATCCCGATATAGAAAAGAAATCTGTATTACTGAATTTTGATAAAATTTTGAATCTTGCGGCACCTGTTTAAAGTGGACTATTGCTGTTTCTTTATCATTAATTGCATTATATGCCATGCCTGCGGCATAATGAATATCTGAACTGCCGGGCAAACTCTTTAACATTCCTTCTATGGCAATAATAGCATCATTATATCTCTTTTTATCCAAACATATCTGAACGACTTTTTTTATAACTTCAGAATCAGACAAACTTTTTGCAGCCAAGTCATTAAATAGGTTGTCTGAATCTTTAATCATTCCATTCTTATAATAAAGAAGACCAAGCTCAAGGGCAGCTCTGATGTTGTTTGAATCTATTTCCAGAATTTCTTTGTATGTTTTAATAGTCTTTTGTTCTTCCCCCAGACTTTTATAAAGTTCAATCAACTCGAATCTGACTTCCTCAAGGTCCGGCTCCAAATCTAATGCTTTTAGAAATTCTTTTTCAGCATCAACTATTTTGCCATGTTCAGCATAAATCTTTCCAATAAAAAAATACCCTGCATAAAATTCAGGATATTTATCAACCAACTGTTTATATGTCTTTAAGGCTTTGCCCAAATCGCCTTCTTCCATATAAATACCACCAAGAATCAAATATATTTTTTTCTGGGCCGGATCATTGGCAATGACCTTTTCATATGCTTCTTTAGCATCATCGATTTGCTCCAGGCTCTGTTTAATTCTACCATACATAATAAGAGCTTCTATATCGCCTGGATTTTTGTCTACAATATTTTTAACAATCTTCAGTGCTTTTAAATTGTCTTTCTGCATAAGGTAAAAAATCGCAAGCTCTCTTTGCAGATATAAATTTTCAGGGTCGTCTTTAATCGTTTTAGTCAGGTAATAGATAGCTTTATCTAAATTATTTTTCTTTATGTTCAGATGAGCTTCTATATAGTTATAATAACGATTTTCAGTTTTTTTAACCGGCACTTCATCGCCCGGAGCTATCGACTTAATTAAAGTACAAGCCGGATAAAACAAGAAGGCTATAAATAAAATAGATACTCTGAATAACTTCGACTTCATTTATAATATTCCTTCATCTTTAAAAGCATAAGAATCAAAATCAGATACTTCGCGTTTAAAAAATTCTCTTAACTTCTTTATTAGACTTTTCTCAATCTGTCGAACTCTCTCCCTTGATATTCCATAGCGATCGCCAATCTCCTGTAATGTGGCTGGATCATCGGAAAAAATGCGCAAATTAAATATTTCGAGTTCTCTTTTATTCATTTTCTTTTTGAATATTTCAATCTTATTATGAAGGAGTTCCTCGATTTCCTTTTTGGCCACTTTTTCCTCTATAGATTCATCCTCAGTGCTTAAAAATTCAATCCTCTCAGTATTTGAATCTTCTTTTAAGGGCGCATCTAAAGATACATCCCAACCATTCAGCCTCAGTTCCATGTCCACAATTTCTCGTTCTGAAACGCCCAATGTTTGCGAAAGGAGCTTAGGCTTTGGATCAAACCCCTCATCTATAAGTCTCTGTTTTTCCTTTTTTAATTTAAAAAAAAGTTTTCTCTGCCCCTGTGTCGTACCGATTTTTACAAGGCGCCAGTTGTCCATTATGAACTTAAGAATATATGCCTTTATCCAGAATGAAGAATAATATGAAAACTTAACATTCTTATAAGGGTCGAACTTTCTGACAGCCTGCATAAGCCCGATATTTCCTTCCTGAATCAGGTCTAAAAGATTCTGCATCCAAATTCTCTGAAATTCCAGTGCGATCTTTACTACAAGCCTGAGGTTGGAAGTGGCTAGAATGTATGCTGCTTCTTTATCACCATGCTCGCGTACTCTTATAGCAAGATCCCTTTCTTCTTCTCTTGTAAGAAGCTTATATCTACTGATTTCCTGCAAATATTTCTGAAGGGGGTCAAACTTGACAAGCGTATTTTCAGAAGACTGGCTTGCGGAATTATTAGCAGCCTTCTTTTTGCCGGCAATAGTTTTTTTAGCTTTTTCCCCGGTAATACTTTTTTTATCTTTTTTTATTGACTGTTTTTTTTTCTTCATTTTGATATTGGTTGACTACTCGGCTACTCTATTATTTAAGCCTTATTTTTTATGGACATACAATAGAACATGTGATATTTTTATTTACAATAGTTTATGTGCGCCTGTAGCTCAGATGGATAGAGCAACGGACTTCTAATCCGTAGGTCGCAGGTTCGAATCCTGCCAGGCGTACCAAAATTGTAATCGTTTACGGTTCACAGTTCACAGTTGATCAAAGCATAAAACCGTTAACTGTAAACCAGATTCATTATTTGTACCCCATAGGAAAAAAAAAGTAAACCCCGTTAACCTATAACAAACCCATATCCATCCAAATATTTCAGGTTAATTTCATAATGAGTTTTTGCAACACTCTATCGGCTGAAAATGAGCTTCAGGTATGATACATTCAAAACAGGAAACTGTTTGAGCGCATTAGAGATCGTTAAAAAAGAACCTTGCAGGATCTTGTTATTTTTAAAAAGCTGTAGCGTTATAAAATTAAAGAGTTTTTATGTGAGATAGCAAAATGAATCCAAATAGACTTCGCATAGCTTCCGGTGTAGGCCAGCTTGATCGTTTATTAGGGGGGCTTTTTATCGGAGATAATGTAGTATGGTATGACGATGCCGGGAGTCTGGCATCGGTATTTTGTTTAAATTTCATACAAGCATCACAGGCTCAAAATAAACCTCTCATCTATGTCAGCTTTGATCGCTCTCCAAGAAATCTTTTAGAACAATTAGGCTCTCTGGCCGAATATGAAAATCTGACTATTCTGGACTGCTTTACACATGGCAAAGGGGACGGCTCCGAGGTCTTTTCTAATTTCTACAATAAAAAATCAGAATGGCCATGTCAAATTGTAAGGGTTGAAGAACCGAGAAATGTAGACAAGGTAATGGATGCCTTCTATGGTATTCATGAAAATCTGCATGGAGACGTAAGATTTGTCTTTGAAAGCCTTACTGGAATGCAAGAACTATGGGAAGGAGAAGAGCATATTATAAACTTTTATTCACATTCCTGCCCGCGCCTTTATGAGCTAAACACCATTGCATATTGGATTATTGAGAAAAAAGCTCATTCCCCACGTATCAGAGCGCAAATCAACCAAACAGCCCAGGTTGCAATTGAGCTGTCTGTAAAAAGAGGAAAAACATCTCTGACTATTCTTAAGGCGGAAAGACGTAATATCGACACACTTAACAAGCCATTTAACTACTGGAGTAAAGACCTTAATATTACATTTGATTCAGAAATGCGCTCAAAAAGCGGAATAGACTTGGGAATACGCCTGAAGGAACTTCGTACAAAACGAGGGTTATCACAGACGGAACTTTCTAAACTCGTTGGTGTAACTCCAAGTACAATATCACAAATTGAAAGTGACTTGATATATCCATCACTTCCTGCTTTGCTTAAAATAGCGGAAGTTCTTTCTGTTGATGTAAGTTCATTTTTTCAAGGATCAGTGGATGTTGAAAATCGTGTAATCTTTCCATCGGGTGAAGCTGTTGAGATAAAATTTCCTGATTTGCCAGAAGGAAGCATATATGCAAAACTTCTAACTCCTGTGGATTTCGACCCAAAAGCTGAGCCATACCGAATTGAAATACCACCCGGTAAAAACCTGCCATCCCATTTTTTTATTCATAAAGGTGAAGAAATAGGATATCTATTGTCAGGAAAATTGCAGATGAAACTGGGGAAGGCAGTTTATAGTGTTCGTGCCGGTGATGTGATTTATCTGACATCTGAAATGCCTTCCCAATGGAAAAACCCTGGGCCAGGATTAGCCAGGTTATTATGGTTGAAAATTAAATAACCAGAAATTTGAAAACTCAAATATGAGATTAACCAGAGGCAGCGGGCAATTAAATTTAAGAAAATCTAAAATGATACGAATTTTGAGAGGGTAATATTCATGAAAAATATCCTGGTTGTTGGAGGAGCTGGTTATATCGGCTCTTATATGTGTAAATATCTGGCAAAAAAGGGTTATAATCCCATAGTACTCGACAATCTTGTATACGGTCATCGGCAGGCAGTAGGGTGGGGGCCTTTTATCAAAGCTTCCATGGCAGATTCAAAACTGCTGAAAAGCATATTTACAGAGTATCGCGTTGAGGCTGTCATGCATTTTGCTGCATTTTGTTATGTTGGAGAATCTGTATTAGAACCTGGTAAGTATTACCGGAATAATGTGGCAAATACTCTCAATTTGCTTGAGGTTATGATTGAGAATAATGTCAAATCCTTCATCTTTTCTTCCTCATGTGCTACCTACGGGGAACCAATAGAGATTCCCATTACGGAACGGCATCCACAAAACCCGATAACCCCTTATGGCAGAAGCAAACTCATGGTGGAACAGATCCTGAAGGATTTCAGCAATGCCTATGGTTTAAAATATGTTTCTTTGCGTTATTTTAATGCAGCCGGAGCAGACCCGGACGGTGAGGTCGGAGAGGATCACAGGCCCGAAACACACCTTATTCCTCTGGTGCTTCAGACAGCTCTTGGGCAGAGGGAGAGGATAAATATTTTCGGAGATAACTATCCAACAAAAGATGGCACATGTATTCGAGATTATGTTCATATTGCCGACCTGGCTCAGGCCCACCTTCTTGCCCTTGAGAGGCTTATGAATGGCATGCAGGAAGGAGAATATAATTTAGGGAATGGTGACGGCTTTTCAGTAAAAGAAGTAATTGAGGTTGCACGAAATGTAACGGGCAGAGCAATTGCCTCAAAAGTTACCAAGAGACGTCCGGGTGATCCTGCCGTGCTGATTGGTTCCAGCAAAAAGATT
>Ga0255436_1002_pt1 | contig 42019 bp, 33 predicted proteins | sample ANMaggSSYBR02I10_FD_182655 | JGI IMG/M metagenome (GOLD analysis project Ga0255436, IMG submission 182655) | Sediment cell enrichment communities from methane seep in Santa Monica Basin, California, United Staets - ANME aggregate JGI... | ecosystem: Environmental > Aquatic > Marine > Cold seeps >...
AAGATCGACTTTCAAGTGTTTTCAAGAGGTTTTCGAAAATATTTCTGGGCATTTTTTTGCCGTTTTCCAGCTTTCCGGCTGCATGAAAAATGTTTTCCATATTCTTTGTATCAAGCAGTTGAACTTCGATATCAGATTTATCCACCTTTAATTTTAGAATCAGTTTTGAATGAAGTATGTTTAACCGCAATTTGTCTTCGGACGGCAATGACAGCGCCAGATTTGCTTCTTCTAAAAGCGTATTAAGCTCCTGACGTTCCACAAATTTAATGTTTGGATATTTATCTTTTATTTCATTTTTAATCTCTGATGAAACAATGCTTGCTTTTGGCTGAAAAGGGTCATGTACTATTGCTATGGTCAAAAACTGGGCAGAATTTAAATTATCAGATGGTGTTTTATAATGTGGAGTTGAAAATGTTTTATTAATACTGTCAATCAGCTTATCGTTTCGCTCTCCTTTAATATGTTTCATCAATATCTGTGGCAAGTCAATAAAACAAGCTGCCTGATAAGCGGCTGCCGTCATACCAAAGTTTCGAGTATTAACTTTAACCGGACTTCTATTTCCCTTAATGCATTTAAGAATAGTTTCAGCGGACCCAAGGTAAATTGAACGAGTGTGAACTTTACTTTTCCCGGATCCTCGACTTTTTCCAAAATCTTTTTTGTTAATTTTTTCACGATATGTTTCCTGATAAAGATAATAAGTATTGTTGCCTTGTTTTCGTGTAATAATTGTTCCCATAATTAGTCTCGCTTAGAGTTTATTACTACACTTAGCATTTAAACTCAACAATAGCAAGCAAATCCGATAACAATTATATCACCACACTAAATATTTAAAAAAAACCTATAAAATCATGGAGTTAAGGATAGGGGGTTGAGTCGTCGAGAAGATTCAGGTTATTGGGTTAAATTCCCCGAAGCTTGCTTCGTTATAACTTTACTCTCCTAGATATTATCCAGATAGAAAAACAATAAAGAAATCGAAATGTTACTTGTCAAGTATTTTTCAATTTGATAGTTATGCAGAAACTATATACTATAGCATATTGCATATGACTTGATATCGCCAAGTTGCAACAAAAAGCTTTAACATCAAGGTATTAACATTAATCAAGGTGACGCTGATAGGCCAAGACGGGCTATATTTTTATAATCAAAACAAAGGATACACGGCTAAAAAATTGCAACGACATCCAGCTTTACGCACGTTCTCGACATGTTAAGCAATATAAAAATACCAAGTCATGTGCAATGTGCTATAATTGGTTAGATGATAATTATTCAAAGTTGAGTGTAAAGCTCCCACGGCCATGAAACATATCAGAAATAAAGCCATCAGACTAATTGATTACCTGACTGCATTGGCGCGTCTTCGGTCGAAAATTATTCGAGAAATCAGGCAATATCAAAGTGTTCTTTGGATAGATGAGATTCCACGCGAATTGAATTGTTGTTTCACTCAGGCTTGGGGAGCAAAAGCAAATGAAGAGTTGGACGAAGATATCTGGATTGAGGTCATAAAATACGACGAACCGATTCTGGATGAAATTCCGGGAATATGCGAGAAATGGGTTGACTGGTCAACTCTTAGAAATACTAAAGATATTCCCGAACTGCTTTCAAGTATCAACATTCAGGTAGAAGAACGAAATCCCGAAGCAGAGCAGAACACCCCACAAGAAGAACAGTTCATTTCAGTAAATAAAAATCTGTTATTAAATGACCACCCGGAAGTTTCTGAGGCATGGGAAGAGTTTGTTGAGTCCAAATGGTTTTCCTGGGCTGATTTGCATCAGCGGTGGCAATCTGTGCAAAAAGTCTATGCCAAACTTTTTTCGATTTACCAGGAACAACAAAAACTTGGAGAAGAGTACGAACTATTTCTTGGGCTTGGTTTTTTGTCTTGGCGTACGCCATCCGGTCAAACTACACGACGACATCTTGTCGAGGCTAAAGCATCACTGACTTTTGAAGCCAGCTTAGGTAAGTTTATTGTTATGCCTGCTGCGGACGGTGCTCAACTGGCTGCTGAATTCGACATGCTCGATATTGAAGACCAGCCACACCATGCAAGACAGACAGCTCAAGAAGGACTGCTTTCGGCTAATGATAATCCCTGGGATCGTTCATCTGTAGAATCTGTACTCAAGGCAATTGCAAACTCTCTTGCGGACAGAGGGCAAGGAGAATATCATGAAACGCTTGAACAAAATCAACGACGCGTTCAGGAAAAGCCTATTGTTGAGTATGCTCCCGCACTGGTTTTACGCAAGCGATCAGTTAAAGGACTGGAACAGACTCTTAAAAAAATGAGGGAGCAAATAGAGTCTGGCGGTGAGATTCCGGCTGAATTTATTGATTTTTGTGAAGGCGATATAGATCGCGGGAGTAATTCAGATGAATACAGCCACAACAATACTGAAGTTGACCCAAAGATATACTTTCCTAAACCATCCAATGAAGAACAACGCCAGATCATCCTCAAACTGCAATCTGCTACCGGCGTTCTCGTTCAGGGTCCACCTGGAACTGGAAAATCGCACACTATAGCAAATCTTATCTGTCACCTTCTTACCACAGGCCAGAGAGTTTTGGTAACGGCCAAGACACCACGTGCTCTGCAAGTATTGCATGATAAATTACCAAAGGAAATACGAGACCTGTGTATCAGCCTGCTGGGAAGCGGGATAAATGAACAAAGATCGTTGGAGTCAAGTGTCAGCGGCATTCTTAACAGACAAGACAGGTGGAATGATAATCCGGAAGCCAATAAAATCAATGAACTGGAATCCAAAATCCAAAAACTGGAATCTGAAAAGGCTGAAATAAATTACAGAATACGATCTATACGCGAATCAGAGACTTTCCAGCAAAATATTATTAATGGAATGTATTCTGGAACAGCCGCAAAGATTGCGTTGCGTTTAAAGGAAGACTCCGAAAAGTTCTGTTGGTTTGAGGATAACATCGGTTACGATCAGGAATTTGCCCTGTCTTCAAGTGAAATTGAGGCCATGCACGAGGATTTGAGCCTTCTTAAACCGGAATTGGAAGCGGAACTTCAGTTGGTTCTTCCTGACACTGAAAAAGACGTGCCTTCTCAAGATGATTTTACACACATTGTAAACCAGCATGTTAAAGCCAAAAACGACTTCTCATCCAAACAGCATTTGCTCGATTCCCACATGGCCCGGACTCTCATAAAAGAACCTTCCGTCGATATCAAACAAATATTAGAATCCGTTTCAGAATTAAGTGATTCGGTTAGTAATATTGGAAAACGGCCCATGTCATGGATCAAAAATGCTGTATTCGATGTGTTGGCGGGTAATAATATCCAGTGGAAGGATTTATTGCATGTTTTATCTGAAAGGATGTCCGGACTAAAAGACCGAGCTAAGAAGATAGACGCTCTAAAGATAACCATCCCTGATGATTTTGATCGAAAGAAAGCATTGCTGGAAGCGAAAATTCTTAAGAAACATTTTGATGAAGGTGGAAAAAACGGGTGGTGGATATTCAAATCTAAGGGAATTCGTAATTGTAGATACATTACTAAAGAAATCCACATTGACTCACGTCCGTGCAGCTCATATGAAAACTTGGAATTGTTAATAGAAATCCTTTCAGTGGAAGATACTGTGGATTATTGTTGGAATCTTTGGCAGGACAAAATGGAAAAGGGTCCGGGGCCGACTTTTCTGCAAGTATCAAAACTTGAAGAATTACTGAAGGCACTGGCCGACATTGTTTCGCTTTGTGATCTTTTGGAAGTCTCAAAAGAGGCTTTGAGCCATATTCATGGGCTTGTTGGTGAAGTTGTTTGGCATGATCCTGAAACGGTCAATAAATTACTCGATACATGCCGAGCTGTTATTTCGCGTAATCATTTCAATGCGATACAATTAAAACTCCAACAATATATTCAAAAAATTGAATCGATTGCCGATTTACCAAACGCCCATCCTGTAGTCAATGAAGCATTAACAATTATAAAGGAAGGAAATACCAAATCTTATCCTGATTTATTGGCAAAGATTAATGACTTAAACGAACGTTCAGAACAAGCAAAAAAGATTAAGAATCTCTTAAACAAATTGTCTGAATCCGCTCCAATTTTTGTTAGAAAACTTTCGGAGAATCCGCAAGAGTCAGCATATCACCTTAAATCTCTTGAAAATGCCTGGGCTTGGGCAAGAGCCAATTCATGGCTGCAGGATTTTCTGAATAAGGATAATCTCCCGAGTCTCGAACGTCAGTTAAAACGGGTTGATGATGATATTAAAAGCAATTTTGCAGAACTTTCCGCTAATTTGGCCTGGAAATTCTGTTTCAGCCGCATGGATAAAAAACCCTCAAGCAGACGGCATCTTATGGGCTGGCAACAGGCTATCAAAAAAGTTGGTTATGGTACTGGTAAGCACGCACCCAAACACCGCCGAGATGCACAACAACATTTAAATGAATGCAGGGATGCAGTGCCTGCCTGGGTCATGCCTCTTCATCGTGTATATGAAACAGTTCAACCCGCTCCCGGGATCTTCGACGTGATTATTGTTGATGAGGCATCGCAATGCGGCCCTGAAGCTTTGCCATTGATGTATTTGGCAAAACGCCTGCTTGTTGTTGGGGATGACAAGCAGATCAGCCCTGAAGCAGTTGGTATTGACAGAGAGCAAATTTTCCGTCTCAGAGATGAATATCTAAACGACTTTGAACATGCCGATTCGTTTGATGTAGAAAACAGCCTTTTTGATAATGGAAAAAGACGTTTCAATAACCGAATCGTTTTGCGTGAGCATTTTCGTTGCATGCCGGAGATAATACGTTTCAGTAATGACCTGAGTTATCATGCAACACCGCTGATCCCTTTGAGGCAATATCCACCCCAAAGGCTTGAACCACTGAAGTTGGTCCATGTCCCTGGTGGTTACAGGGAAGGAAGCAATAACAGAGTTATCAATCGACCTGAAGCAGAAAAACTGGTTGAGACTATCGTTCAATGTTGTAATGATGATAGATATGATGGCAAAACCATGGGCGTTATTACTCTTCAGGGTGATACACAGGCTTCAATTATTGAAAACATGCTGCTCGAACAACTCCACGCTGAAGAGATAGAGCAACGGAGACTTATTTGTGGCAAGCCATACAGTTTTCAGGGTGATGAACGTCATATTATTTTTCTCAGTATGGTGGCGGCGCCAAATGAGAGAATCGGCCCCCTGACTCGACCGGCTGATCAAAGAAGGTTCAATGTCGCTGCAAGTCGGGCACAAGACCAGATATGGCTTTTCCACACTGCAACCCGCAATGATTTGAGTGGAGGATGTCTTCGCAGACGGCTACTCGAATATTTTGAGAACCCGCCAATAGTTTTACCGCCTGATATAGATATAAATAATTTACGTGTGCAAGCACACCGTCCAAACAGAAAGCATGGAGAACAGCCCAAGCCTTTTGAAAGCTGGTTTGAAGTTGATATTGCATTAGAGATTGCCTCGCATGGTTTTCGTGTTGTGCCCCAATATCCGGTTGTTGAGAACAAGCGGATTGATTTGGTTATTGAAGGAACCAAATCACAGCTTGCAGTTGAGTGCGATGGAGATCATTGGCATGGAGTAGAACAATATGAAAAAGACATGGAGAGACAGCGAATGCTTGAACGGTGCGGTTGGCGTTTTCATCGAATCAGGGAATGCGCATATTATTCTAATCCTGAGAAAACCCTTGAAAGTCTCTGGCAGGAGTTAGAATATTTGGGAATTAAACCTGTTTCAGAATCATCCCCGAAACAAAATGATGCAAGTGAAACTATGCACGACCGCCAGAGACAGAAAACAATGCCTCCTGTTGAATCACCAAAAGTAGAAACACCAACCAGTATTCAGGAAGCATTATCCATGAAACAGTCTCAACTTCGGGAACTTATTATAGAGACACTAAAAACTCGCCCGAATTATTCATGTGTTAAAAATGCTTTGCACGGTTTCGTCCTGAAACAATTACATATTATTTCAAGAGGAAAACCAAGAGAAGAATTTAGTCGCAAAGTAAATAAAGTTTTTAGATTCATGGAAAAGAAATCAATCATCAGAATTTACAAAAGTAAGAATATAAGAGTGCAGCTTATTGATTCTAAAGATTATAAGCAAACCGGATTGTTCGGGTAATATGTTTGTCGTTTATAAATACTCAAGTTTTTCATTCATATTACGCATTTTGTGTACGTCTTAACAAACGTAGAAGCTAATTTAGTCGTGTAGATTGTGATAAATGGATAAAGAAAAGAAACAGATTGAAAAAACTGCGGCAGAAACAAAATCAATTGGATTTGATTATCAGTATTATTTCTTTCTTTGGAAATTATTATCACTTGAAACAGGGGAGTCTGTAGGATTAGAAGTAAAAGATGATGTACACACAGAGTTGAATAACAGTAAACAAATATTCTACCAAATAAAACACACAATCCAAAAAAAGAGTGATGGAACCCCCACGAATTTGTCAACATTAGATAAAGATTTTTGGAAGACACTGTCAAATTGGGCGAAAGTAATATCTGATAAAAATGATGGTAGAGGTAAGAAAAATCAGCAACTGATTTTTCTTAAAAAAACAAGTTTTGTCCTTGCATCGAATAAATCATCAGCCGGCAACAATAAAATTTTAAAAAGCATTGCCGATTTACAAATTGATCAGAAATCCATCACGAAAATAAAAACTGTATTTAAAGATTTGTCTGATAAAACACAAGACAATAATATCATTAGATATATTGAAGATATCTTAGAGTTACAAGATGATGTATTAAATTCATTCTTATTGCATGTGTTTTTTGAATTAGATGAGGATGATATTATTCAAAAATGCAAGGATGCAATTAAGTCTGATAAAATCCCTGAAAATAGAATTGACGATGTTTTTTCAAGCTTAGACTCATCAATTAGAGCTGACAACTTTATTGATATTAAGAATGAGAAAAAAATAGAAATAGCATTTGATGATTTTTATTTGAAATATAGAAGACATTATGACTTAGCACGAAGTGCTTCTTTAAAAATAAAAGCATTTACAGGGAAACTCCCAGATAGATTAGAAGAGCAAACATTTATCAAACAGATTCTTGAAATCAAAGATGTACAATCTGATGATATTGAAGCAATTGCAGAATATACACGCTTTAGGCTAAAACTAAAAAACAATGTTGATGAATGGCTTCAAAAGGGCGAACTTACAAATGAGGAAATAGAGAGTTTAAGAAATGATGCAATAAATCAATGGAAAAATGAGTTCAGAAAAGGCTACAGGGGTGATGTAGATATAAAAGAATACAATTCTAAGGGCTTGGGTATCTTGGATTGTATTAGAGATAAAAAACTCCAGATAGCAGATCAAGAGTTAGAAACAGATATGTGTAACGGTGAGTTTTATGAATTATCAGATACTCCTGAAATAGGTTGGCGAAAAGATTGGGAGAAGTACAAAAAATAAATATGAACTACTACAATAATCTTGGTATAGGAATTATTGCCTTAGGAGCAATATTGAATCAAGCTAAAGAGTTATCAATATCTAAGCTGTGTTTGGTTTTTCCGATATTATCTCATCAGGAACTATTGCAATATCTTAGCAGGAAAACAACCCAAATTAGAAGTATCGAAAAACTGCTTGTAGACAAAACGAGTTGCTTCTCGAATTTTAACAAGAGATATTATGCCTCTTTAAGTTTGACAATTAATGCATTGCAATATTTGAATGATATTGAGTATGTTCGAGTAACTAATAACCAAGTAATTTTATCTAAGCCTTTTCAATACGATAAAAAGATGGGTAAACGAGCTGTGAAATTTTTTGATGCTTCAGAAAATATTGCACGTTTGTTACAAGAAAGGTCTGATAAACTGTACTTGAATTTAAGGGTTGAGCTGTGAAATTTAATATTAATAAAATCATCCTGTAGTTGAAGAATGGAAATAAAAGAGAGCTTGAGTTTAAAACTAATAAGGTAAATGTCATTACTGGAGACAGTAATACAGGGAAGACTGCAATTCTTGAAATAATTGATTATTGTTTTTTTGCAAGTAAATCAAAAATATCTGAAAGCCGTATAAATGAAAATGTTTTATGGTATGGTTTGCTTTTTAGTATTAATGATAAAGAATATACAGTCGCCAGAAAATGTTTAGACGAAGGTAAGGTTTCTAATGAATATTACTTTTCTTCAATTGGGGAAGTGCCGGATGAGATAGTGTTTAATAATTCTGAAAGTACAATTAAAGCTACATTAGAGACTGAATTCAATATCGACAGTAAAGTTGCTATTCCATATGGAAGTAATTTGATAAAAGTTGGTTCTAAGATTTCATTGAGGTATTTTTTACTGTTTAATACCATTTCTGGAAATATTATTGAAAATAGTACAGGTGTTTTTTTCGATAAACAAAATGAACCAAGGTATCGTGATGCTTTGCCAAGAATTTTTGATCTCGCCATAGGCATTGAAACTATTGCAAATGTGCTTAAGAAAGAAAAAAGAGCCGAGTTAGAAAAGAAGCTTAACAGGCTGAAACGGAAAAACAAGGTAATTTCTGATAAATCAGAAGATTTCAAACTAGAAAAAGAGTCCGTTGTTAAAACCGCAAAGGAATACTCTTTAATCAATTCTGACTTAGATTTAGAACCTTCATTAAATGAATTGAAAAAAATCATTTCTGGGGTCCAAGTTGAAGCAATAAACAACAATGAAAGAGAACAGATAGAACGAGAGTTGTACCTAAAAGAAAGAAAAATTAAGAACCTTAAACGCTTTATATCAGAATACACATCTTACAAAAAAAATTTACAAAATATTGAAGACAGTTTAAAACCGATATCTTTTTTAGAAGATAAGGATGGCGAGCTTATTAAAACTTCAATATTTGATACTATAATAACTACATTTACTACAGAATTAATGCAAATCCGCGATGCATGCAAGTCAAAAACACCTATTGATAACCAGGTAAATGATGCAATAAGGGTATTAGAGGCCGAGTTAATTGGACTTAAAGAGAAGCTATCTATACAGCCAGAAGTGAATAAAAATTTTGAGAATGATAAATCAAAGTATTTCTTTTTAGGTGAAATTAAATCAAAGATGGATTTATATTCATCCTCAGTAAATTCATTAAACCAACCATCTGAACTAAATATTAAGGAATTGGAACATCAAATCAATTCTATTGATATAGTTGATACGACACAAAAGAGAGAGCTTACTGTTAAATTAATTGAAGAAATTATTTCTGAATATATAGAGCAAACAAACACTACTCTTGAAAATTATTCCAGATATAAACCAGTCTTCGAATATAAAGAAAAATCGTTATTACTGCGAAAACCTAAAACATCATTGATTGAAAATGTTGGAGGTAGTTCCAATCATATGTTTATGCATTTGTTTTTTACTTTAGCAATGCAAGAAGTAGCTTTTCAAAACAGGTCTCCATTTGTTGCACCTTATCTTATAATTGATCAACCCAGCAGGCCTTATTACGGAGATGCTGAAAAACAAGGGGACAACCTTGACCATAGTGATGAGTCTAAAATAACCAAGGCTTTTGAGTTGTTGGATAAATTCATAGAAACCAGAAACAACAATAAAGGTGATTTTCAAATGATTGTTTTTGAACATATCCCAAGTAAAATCATTGAGAGTTTCAAAAATATTTATTTAGTTGAAGAATTTAGAAATGGTAATGCACTAATACCATTGAAGATGCTTGATGAGGCATAGTAAAAATACATAACAAGGCTAATTCAGCCTACGCAAAAAGCCTCGCGGCTGATTAGCGAGAGATGAAAGAACACATAAATCCTATATGAAGAGGCCCGATCATGGCAATTTCATGCCTGTTTTGTAACAAAGACGTCACAAATGATGGAGGGGCAGGATTCAGAGCAAGCCACACGCTTTATATGTGTAAAAGGTGTGGGCATATTTGGCTCACGCAAGAAGCTGCGGAAGATTTTGAATCGGAAGGATATTCACCGGATGATAGGGCGGCAATCAGCATAACGCTCCGAAGCAATTGGGAGCGAGAGGGCAGGCGAAGCCGCACAGATAGGAAACTGACGTCCGCTGACCTAAAGCACATCGTCTTTCAGTTTCGACATTTAGACCCCATTGAGAAGATGGATTACGCTCTGATCAGCCTTGAGAAGTCGTCAAAATACGTGGGGGATAAAATCACAGTGAACGCTGGAGATGACTACCCCCTCTATTACTGCAAAGAACCTGCGGAGGTCATAGCGATATTCAACCTGCTTTTCAAAGAAGGCTTTACCTTCGCTCCCGACTCATTCAACCCCCATAATAATCTCTCTATTACAGCGAAAGGCTACCAAAGACTTAGAGAAATCAAAAAGCCAAACTTGGCTTCCAGGCTGTGTTTTGTTGCAATGTGGTTTACGCCTGAGATGAATGACGTCTTTGACAAGGCGATTAAACTATCTATCGAATTCGTTGAGCCGGGCGAGACAATCCCCCGTTACCAAGCTGTGAAGATTAATAACGTCGAACACGTTAATGACATAAACGATGAAATAATTGCACAAATAAGAAGAAGCCGATTTATGGTTTGTGATTTGTCGGGCTATAGAGGGGGCGTCTATTTCGAAGCAGGTTTTGCTCACGGGCTCGGACTGGAGGTCATCTATACGTGCAGGAAAGACTGGACAAAAGAAGAGATTCTGACGGATAATTCTGGCAATGAAGTAAGCACTCTTTTTGATAGTGAGCGAAGACAAATAGCAGTAAAGAAAGAAGGGGTTCATTTCGATCTTGCTCACAGAAACCGCATTGAGTGGGAACCGGATAAACTTGAGGACTTTAAAACTAAACTGGAAAACCGGATTAAGGCAGTAATATTCTGAAGTCGGTACCGGTATTGGGTCAATAACAATGACTATGCTGTCTGTGACTATGGTACCAAATCTTGAATTGTGAATTACACTTTTGTTTATTCACTATTCATAACGACACCAATTCTTCCTTTTGAAAAGGGGGGAACAACGCCAAAATCGCCGTAAAAATCATAGACGACCGGGGCATTGAAAGTTTAAGAGTTATATCACTATAAAAAGAGAGGTGTATTATGTTCAAACTCACGGATTATATTTCCAAAGCGGAGCTGGAAACATTCTGCCGGAGAAATCATATAACCAAAATGTCTCTTTTCGGTTCTGCCCTGCGTGATGAATTAAAGCCGGGCAGTGATATTGACATTCTTGTGGAGTTTGACAAAAACCATATTCCAGGTTTGCTGGACCTTGCCGGAATGGAAATCGAGCTGGCGGAGATGTCCGACAGAAAAGTCGACCTGCGCACACCTGCTGAACTCAGCCGGTATTTCAGAGATGATGTCCTGGAAAAAGCGAGGGTGGAATATGCAATCTAAAGATAGAATCCGCGTGCGGCATATTCTTGACGAAGCCAATGAAGCCTGTAAATATGCGGAAGGCATTTCATTTGATGAATTTTTTGAAGACGGCAAAACCGTCCGGGCTGTTATACGCTCGATAGAAGTTATCGGCGAAGCAGCCTCAAAAATATCCATTGAATTCCGCAAAGAACATCCGGATGTTCCCTGGCAAAAAATAATCGGAATGCGCAACCGCTTGATACATGTTTATTTTGATATTGATTACAACATTATCTAGCAAACAGTTAAAGAAAACCTGCCGCCTTTAATTAAAAAATTGCAATTGTTTTGAGCAGATAACCATGCATGTTGAACGAGGTGATTTGCTTGATATTGCAACTCATCCCAACCAGTAAAAAGCCAGCCCTGCTGAATAAATCATGCAGTTAATCAGATGCACAAAAAAACTCCAGAAAGAGATGGGGTTAAAGAAAGTTGAGTTGGCAGAATCAGAGCCGAAGTTCTCATTTTTTGGTTCATGGCATGCAAATCTACTTTATATTGATAGAAGAAAATGCGTTCTTTTCGTAAATGACAAAACCCTGTTCAACTTCCTGGTTCCAGATGTTTCGCGGTCACAAATCAGAAAACTAGATAGCTTATTCACAGGATACCTTGAATGTGTGTTGCCAGAAGAGGGTTTCTCAAAAGCAGTAAAAACAAGAATAATGCAAGAATATCAAGAAATTGAATATTCCAATACAAACAGTAAAAGTGTTTTGGGCTCAATGAATGATTTGGCGTTTCACTACAAATACCATATTTTATATGAAGGCGGTGTTCATAGTAGCGCCTTGCCCAGCATTATTAAGAAATTAAATCATATGCCAATGGGAGCTCTTGAATATACCGTCCCCATTGAGGCATTAAAAGCAATGTATGAAAAATACTGAAACACGCAAAATACAGCCCACCCGTCCGGGAGACTTACGATCAGCGCACCATTGGCATGAACCGCACGGGAAGATCATCAACTTTTTCTATACGTCCTGATTTTTTGCGAAGGATAACCAGACGTTGCATGTAGACACCGAGGGGCAAAATCATTCGCCCACCTTCTTTTAATTGATTCACCAAGGACGGCTTGCGAGCGGCTTGCGGGACGAGCGGCTTGCGGGACGTCCATAAATAAGTAAATAACTATCTTTTAAGCATGGGAAGGCTTGCGGTACATCAGTTTATAATGGAGAAATATATAACGCCTTTTACATTTACAGGTTTGAAATTATGATTCTTTTGCGCGTTAAGGCAAAAAGTTTGTTGTGCTATTGGGCGGTAAGAGACCTTGGTATTGGTACTGTAAATATGGAAATGTAAAGGGCGTTAAACTCACGCTCTAACTTGTAAATTTAGCAGCCCCCAAAGGCAGGACTGCTGATTAATTCGTTATATTTTTGAACTCATTGATTAATTGACAAAATTACCCAAAATACATTCTCTTTGGAGGAAAAATCAGATGAAGACATTTAATGTAATAATTGAACGAGACACGGAGGGGTTTTATGTTGCTACCGTTCGGCGTTCCAGAGTTAAAGGGATGTCATACACAAGCAAAATCCTTGGATGCGTTATTAGAGCGCATTAAGGAAGCTATTGAATTGTGTGTTGAAGTTAAGGATGTTCCAATTACTACAGAATTTGTCGGCCTTCAAAGAATAGTGGTGGTAAGGTGAAGCATGTGGAACTATCGAGTTGTACGGAAAAAGAATACATACATTGATCCTGCAAAAAAGAAAGAAAGAGTAGATTACACCTATGCCATACATGAGGCATACTACGATGAGAACGGACATGTTGGGGCCATCACCCAAGAGCCGGTAGAGCCTTTTGGAGAGAATGTAGAAGAGCTAAGGCATTCATGGGTGATGATGGCAGAGGCATTCGGTCAGCCTGTCCTTGACTATGGCAACATTCCTGAACCGGGATACGACAGAAAAAAGGATCCCATAGGATCTGTGCTTGATGAAAGGCTGAAGGAGATTGAGGCCGGTAACAAGAAGGCAATTCCCTGGGAGAATGTAAAAAAAGAATTGGAAAAGAAGTGGGGCCCGTTTGACGCAGAAGAATATAGAAAACAGGTAGACGAAGAAAGGTTGGAAAAGGAGAGGATTCATAATGAGGCCTTCATTGGCACACCGACCCTTTCAGAACTCATCAAGAAAATTTATTCCGATTATAAGGAATATATCCAACGCGATGGGACTGAAAATCCTTGGAAATACTCAGCAAAGGATGCCTAACCTTGCTCTTTCAGCCGACAGCTAAACGCTACGGCTGAAGAGCCCGTTGGGCACCCATGAAAGGGGGATAGCATCGTGGGCATATTCGACTTCTTAAAACCCAATGGCTTCGGGAACAACAAAAGGGCTACAATCTCATCGATCCTTAAGCCTAAAAAATGTAAATATGGAAATGTAAAGGGCGTCCAAACTCACACGGGTATCAAGTTTCTGGTATTACGTTAACCACCTTTGGAGAAAAGATGAAACAAAACACGTCGCTTTCTATGGTCTATGAAATCATGACTGAATTTGCCGATCTGACCGGGCTTTCACCGGCCAGAAAGGATCCACGGCGCTACTTGTGGACCGACGCTTTTGCTGTGTGCAACTTCTTGGATCTCTATCTTCAAACGAGTGATGATAAATACAAGAATCTCGCGTTACTGCTGGTAGATCAGGTTCATAACCTACTCGGCCGCTATCGTGAGAACGACTCACGAACCGGTTGGATCAGTGGCCTCGATGAGCAGGAGGGCAAAATGCATCCTACGAAGGGTGGTTTGAGGATCGGTAAGAATATGAACGAACGGAGCCCTTCTGATCCCTTTGACGAAAATTTGGAATGGGATCGTGATGGGCAATACTACCATTACCTAACGAAATGGATGCACGCTCTCAATCGTATGAGCCGAGTCACTACAGATACAACCTACAACACATGGGCTATAGAGCTTGCTAAAACGGCCCACGCTAAGTTTACCTATGTTCCTTCTTTCGGAGGTCAGAAATGCATATACTGGAAAATGAGCATAGACCTCTCCCGTCCTCTCGTACAATCCATGGGACAGCACGATCCTCTCGACGGATTCATCACATACACTCAACTTCAGATGTGTGTAGCTGACGATTCGGAAAAATCGCTGTATCCAGATCTCAACGAGGAGATCACCGACATGGCCAATATTTGCAAAGGAAAAAGCTGGGGCACAGATGACCCACTCGGCATCGGCGGTCTTTTATGTGACGCTTACAAAGTGGCGCAAATGATTGTTAGCAGTTATTTTGAACAAACTGACCTGCTGGAGACTTTGTTGGATTCTTCCCTAATGGGGCTGGAATTCTTCGTGAGAATGAATCCCTTGAAGCTTCCTGTTGATTACCGTCTTGCATTTCGTGAACTCGGACTGTCCATTGGAACGCGGGCGGTTCAAAAGCTACATGGATTAATTGAGGAAAAACCGGCCTTTTTCAAGGAGTGTCTTCCATTACGTAAGCGCATTGAGATGTTGATGCAATACACGCCGTTGATTGAAATAATTGAGAACTTTTGGCTCGAACGCACTAGCAGAGAAGCAAAAAGCTGGATGGACCATCGTGATATCAATATGGTAATGTTGGCGACAAGCTTGGCCCCTGATGGATTTTTGACACTCTGAATGAGTTACGCACAACTCACAAAAAGGCGTCGCCATGACGATCAGTATAGACGAGTTAAAACAAAGCCCCTTGTACTCCGAAGAACTGGGCATCGCTCTGCGAGAGAATAAGGAGCGGGAATCCTTTAAGTGGTTCCTTGCCAGCCTGCTCTTCGGCGGGCGGATATCAGAAACCATTGCCAAGAACACCTACCGCACATTCGAGCGTTACAGTCTCCTAATGCCACGGAAGATTCTGGACGCGGGTTGGGATTTTCTCGTTAACCCGATCATGCGCGAAGGCGGCTACGTGCGCTACGACGGGAGAAAATCGACCCAGATATTGCGTGACTGCGAAATGCTGCTCGATCAATATAACGGCAGTGTAACAACGCTGCACGACATGGCCAAAAACCGCCGAGATCTGGAAAATCTGCTGCTCTCCTTTTATGGCGTGGGTCCAGTCACCGTCAACATATTTTTGCGAGAGCTGAGGCCTTACTGGCGTAAGTCTGATCCTATTCCGCTGCCGATCGTGACTGAAGCGGCCGCTAAGCTGGGACTGGAGATCGGCGCCTACAATAGAAAAACAGTTGAGTTCACCCGGATCGAAGCAGGGCTGATTCGACTTAGAAGGCAATTGAACCTGGTCAGAGGGAAATCCAGTAAAAGTCCTCTTTGCTGAATATTCTTTACGTTTCTTCCGAACACGAAGCTAAAAGCAGCCCGCTTAGCAACAACACGAAACCAAGGTACACTAGAACTCTTTTCATAACATCTTCCTTAGTTTGCAAAAAATGTGAAAGTTTAGTAAATGTGACCCATGAAATTCTGTTTCATTATAAACCCAAAAGCAACTCTTCATTCTTGACAACGTAGCATCATATTGTGCGGATATCATGCCTTGCTTAGATTTACTCCAAGTAGTAAAAGTCCACTTTGATAAATATTCTTTATGTTTCTTCTGATTTCTGCCATAATTTTTTAATGTTATGAGCAATTAAACACAAAATTTGGCCTGATATTGAAGCCGAACCGGGTGGCGGAGAAAAAAGCAATGGATGAAAATTATTATTCTTTAAATGTAAAAGAAGTTTTAAAGTCATTAAAAACTACTGAAAAAGGCTTAACTAAAAAAGAAGCTGAACAAAGATTAGATAAATATGGTATTAATGAGATAGAAAAAAGAAAAAGAATCACGCCACTTCAAATATTTGCCAGGCAATTTACTTCATTTATTGTTGTAATTCTTTTAGCTGCTATTGTTATTTCTTTGTTAATTGGAGAAAGATTAGATGCAATTGTTATTTCAATAATAGTAGTTCTTAATGGTGTGTTTGGTTTTGTTCAGGAATATAAAGCAGAGCAGGCTATTGAAGCATTAAGAAAATTAACTGCATTAAAAGCGAAAGTTATTCGGAATGGACAGGAAATAGAGATAGATTCTAAGGAATTGGTTCCAGGCGATATAATTCTATTAGAGACTGGAAGTAAAGTTCCTGCTGATGCAAGGTTGATTCAAATTGCCGCATTTCAAGTAGATGAAGCATCATTAACAGGCGAGTCTGTTCCATCAACAAAAATTATTGGCTCCCTTAAAGAAGGCACACAAGTGACAGATCAAGAGAATATGGTTTTTATGGGAACAATTATAACAAAAGGCCATGCAAAGGCAGTGATAACTAATACAGGTATGAATACAGAAATAGGCAAAATTGCGGAAATGGTTCAGGAGGTAAAGGAAAAGCTCACACCTTTGCAAGAAAAGTTAAAGCAGTTTGGCAAATGGCTTGGAGTTGTTACAATTGGAATTTGTGCTGTTGTTTTTGGAGTTGGTGTTTTAAGGCAATATTTAACGATAGGTTTAATTGAAACCGTTTATGCAAGCGAAATGTTTCTGGCCGCTGTTGCTTTGGCTGTAGCGGCAATTCCAGAGGGTTTGCCTGCCGTTGTCACGATTTCTTTAGCTCTTGGAGTTAAGAGGATGGCCAAAAGAAATGCTTTGATCAGGCAGCTTCCTGCAGTTGAACCCCTTGGTTGCACTAATTATATTTGCTCTGATAAGACAGGAACTTTAACAAAAAATGAAATGACTGTAAGGGAAATTTACGCCAATAATGCTCTGATTAAAGTTACCGGCGAGGGGTATGGCCCGGAAGGTAAGTTTATTCCAGCGGGCAGTGAAGTATTAGACACAAAAAATATTGAATTCTTATTAAGAATTGGTATTTTATGCAATGACTCCAGGTTGAATAATAATAATAAAAGATGGAAAATATTTGGAGATCCAACTGAAGGGGCATTGCTTGTTTCAGCCATCAAAGCAGGTTTTAAAAAGAAAGAGTTAGAAAAACATTTTCCAAGGATAGATGAGATTCCATTTGATTCTGAAAGAAAATGTATGACAACAATTCATAAAATCAATAGAGAAAGTGCTGCCTATGTTAAGGGAGCGCCGGATGTAATCCTGACTAAATGCAAATACATCAATATTAATGGCAAGGTAAAAAAATTAACTGAAGAAGACAAAAAAAGAATCCTGAACATTAATCAGGATATGGCTAATAAAGCCCTGAGAGTTTTAGGTTTTGCATATAAACCATTAGCTGAAAAGTATAAGTCAACGCTGGAAGAAGTAGAGAAGGATTTAATTTTTGTTGGGTTACAGGCGATGCTTGATCCTCCAAGAGAGGAAGTTAAAGAAGCGATTGTAAAATGTAAAACTGCCGGCATTGAAATTGTTGTAATCACTGGAGATCATAAATTAACTGCAGTTGCAATAGCTAAAGAATTGGGCTTATTTAAAGAAGGTGATAAAGCATTAAGCGGAGATGAGTTAGATAACTTAAGTGATGAAAAACTGGATAGCATAATAGAAGACATAGTAATTTATGCAAGAGTGAGTCCGGAACATAAAGTGAGAATATTAAATGCTTTAAAAAAGAAAGGACATATTGTTGCCATGACTGGTGATGGTGTTAATGATGCTCCTGCTCTTAAAAAAGCTGATATTGGTGTTGCGATGGGCATTACAGGAACAGATGTTGCCAAGGAAGCTTCTGATATGGTGCTAACAGACGATAATTTTGCCTCAATTGTAAGTGCAGTTGAAGAAGGAAGAGGTATTTATAACAGCATTAAACAATTTGTCCAATATACCCTTTCTTCAAATTTAGGAGAAATACTTGTTATTTTCCTGGCAATTCTTATTGGCTGGCCCCTTCCCTTAATAGCCATTCAGATACTATGGGTGAATTTATTAACAGACGGTTTGCCGGGATTAGCATTAGGATTAGACCCCTTCAGCAAAGATATTATGAAAAAACCACCAAGAAAAAGAAAAGAAAATATAATCTCTAAAGAGGTTATTCAAAATATTTTGATAGTTGGATCTATAATGGGAATAGGAACACTTTTCATGTTTTATAGTTACGGAGTCGAAACTGACAAGGCAAGGTCAATCGCCTTTACAACGCTAATTATGTTCCAATTATTTAATGTGCTGACATACCGGGCAAAAAATTTCAAAATTAATATTGAAACAAGCGGATTTCTAATCGGTTCGGTAATTATTTCAGTATTAATGCAGCTTGCTGTACTTTATACACCATTGAATGTTGCTTTTAAAATAGTTCCTATTGGATTATTTGATTGGATTAAAATACTCTTAGTATCCTGCACATTATACATAATATTAGAATCAAGAAAAATGTTTATGAATTATCGGAAAACAAAGTCCTGACCGGCCCAAGACAGGTGTGAAAGACTATTTTCGCTCAGAAGTGGCTTGTGAAGCTGCCGGGGTAAAACGGGACAGAGGAAACCATGTGATGACTGGAAATGCATGAACAACCTCACCGTTGATAACGGTTTTTAATATCATACGAGATAAAACAGGCTGAAATATGAAAGTTGCACTTGTATGTAAAAAATATTCTTTGCAAGAGGGTGGTCTTGAAAGATATACATATTTTTTAAGCCGCGAATTGATTCGCGCCGGCCACGAGGTCCATATCTTTGCCAATAGCCGGCAGGAGGAACCAGGTGTCATTATTCATCGTGTGCCGGTGATTCGCCTATCTTCTCCTGCCAAGAATCTCTCCTTTGCCTTTTTTACAAACCGGGCTCTATCGAAAATAAAATTCGACATAATTCACAGCATGGAAAGAATTTTTTATCAGGACATATTCAGGGTTTCAGATGGCATTAATCCTGTCCAGATGCAGCAAAAATATCCCCACCCTGTTGTTCGCTTTATTAAAAAGATTGGTCCCAGACGGATAGCTCTGAGTTATTTGGAACACAGAATATTTGTGGATAAAGGCTGTAAAATCGTCATGACTAATTCCGAGCTTGTCAAAAGAAATATTATTGAGCATTACAGGGTGGATCCTGAAAACATAGTTGTAATTTACAATGGGGTAGATACATCAAGATTTAATCCCAAGGTAAAAGAGAAGTTCAGAAGTTCTTTAAGGGAAAAGTACGGCATAAAAAAAGAAGAATTAGTCCTTATTTTTGTATCAAATGATTTTAAGCTAAAAAGGCTTGATTTGGTTTTAGAAGCCATGTCTTTTTTGAAAAATAATAAAATCAGGCTTTTTGTCATAGGAGCAGATAACCATAGAACATACCGGAGATGGGCTGATAACCATAGCCTGGGCGAACAGATTTTATTCCTTGGACCCAAAAGTAATATAGAAAAATATTATGCCGGCAGTGATATATTTGTTTTACCTACGCTTTATGATGCCTTCGCAAATGTCTGCCTGGAAGCGATGGCCTGTGGCTTGCCTGTAATTACTACCGATTCCAATGGGGCAGCAGATCTTATCAGTGATAATGAAAATGGTTATATACTTAAAACACAAAAGGCAGATGAATTAGCTGCCAGAATAAAAGCCCTTGAGCCGCTGTCGAACAGGACAAGGATGGGAGATAATGCGGCCGCAAAGGCAGCATGTTTTACAATGGAAAAACATGTAACGAAAGTACTAAAGCTTTACAAAAGAGTCAGCACTAAAGGCCAGGTATGAAGGACTTTTCTTCGCAGATTAAATGCATAAAAAAAGATCATCTGATATTTAATAAAGATTATCTGAAAGTATTGGATGATGTGCATTTTGATTCTTTTGAGTCTGTCTGGAAATACCAGGGCGGCGAAACCATAAAAAAAATAAAAGCAAGGTCTGTAATACGTTTTGAAATTCAAACCAATAGTGGCAAAAAATATTTTTATTTAAAACGTCATAATACTGAATTTGTGGGGATAAAAAGAATTCTTGCTTTATTTTCTCCAAAACCGGTTTTGTCTGAAGGCAAAAGAGAATTTGAAAATATATGCGATTTCCGTAAAGGCGGGCTTGGAACGGTTGCACCTGTTCTCGCCGGGGAAAGATTTGTAAAGTTTTGCTGGGTACAATCTTTTCTCATAACAGAAGATTTTTCTCCCTTTATTTCTCTTGAGTATATGCTAAGAGACAATCCTGAATTTTTTATGGGGGAAAACGCTATTGGCAGAAAAAGAAATTTGATTAACAGGATCGGTGTTTTTGCAAGAAAAATGCATAAGCAGGGTTTCAATCACCGTGATTTTAATGCCACCCATATACTGCTTTATTATAAAGACAAATCCGATGCTCCCAATATAGCTCTTTTTGACCTTCAGAGAGTGGACAGGAGTTCGGTTCTTCAGTTTAGATGGATAATAAAGAGCCTTTCAGAGCTTAACTACACCTTGCCTGAAAGCCTCTTTGCTGAAGAAGATAGAATTTTCCTTTTATTATCTTACAAAGGTAAAAAGAAACTTAATTTATGGGGCTGGTTACAATGGCTATGGATAAAGAGAAAAACAGCTCGCATTAAGAGACACACTGAAAAGATGATGGCCGGAAGAAAAGGAAGAAGACAAAGGGGATTGATTGAAAGATAAGCAAATCCTATTTGGTAACCGTTCACGGGTTCAAACAAAGTAAGCAAGAAAGAAAATTTGCTATTTTACCAGCTTGTCTGTAAAAATGATGCAGCCCTGGCATAATGGTATACTTTATAACAACAAAGAGTATACCCTAGGAGGTGACGGAATTGTCTAAAGTAACCGCCAAATATCAATTCACAATACCTGTGAAGGTTAGAAAGGAAATGGGCATCGTTCCTGGAACTGAAGTCGATATCACAAAAGAAGGGCAAAAGAATGCTCCTTACGTCGAGATAATAAACCTGCGATTTTAGGGTGTTAGGATGACGGGTTATCTTAAAATCCTGCTGATTATTCTCCTCCTGTTATATATCATCAGTCCCTTCGATTTTCTTCCGGATTTCATCCCCATTACGGGCTGGCTTGACGACGCTTTCCTTTTGGGAGTTTTTGTCTATTACCTGAGGCGGGGAAGGCTGCCAGGCTTTTTATTCTGGCTGGGAAAGTTCTCAAAGGCTGATCAAAATCATAATAGATGGTCTGATCGGGCCGGCGGTTTCGAAAAAGAAAAAGCTGACTCAGGATCTGAATCTAAAGCTCAAACCGATCTTAAAGACCCTTATGAAATTCTCGGAGTAAAGCCCGGAGCCGGCCCCGAGGAAATTCACGTTGCCTATCGTAGAGCCGCTCAAGCTTATCACCCGGATAAGGTCTCTCATCTCGGCCAGGAATTCCAAGAGCTGGCTCAAAAAAAGTTCATCGAGATTCAAGAAGCTTATGAAAAACTTCTGGGCAAGAGCCGTTGACGATCCCTGTCCGACGTATGGCAGGCGGGTTTTCAGCGAACTCTGAACCCGTGAAATGAGTTCGTAAAAACAACACACCACATATTGTATTCAATTAGTTAAAATTATACTTTACCTTGTGTTTTTTCTTTACAAGCATCTATTTTTTTGCTAAAAATTATATAATATGGACAAAATATAAGAGGATATTCTTATATGAAACTAAAAAAACTGGAACTTACAGGATTTAAATCATTTTCTGAAAAATCCAGTATTGAATTTCCTGTCGGCGTTTCTGCAGTTGTAGGGCCCAACGGTTGCGGCAAGAGCAATATTGTTGACGCACTTAGATGGGTTATGGGGGAACAAAGTGTTAAGCAGCTTCGCGGCAAGGCGATGGAAGATGTCATATTTTCCGGCTCTAACGGGAAACCACCGCTTAACATGGCCGAGGTATGCTTAACGCTTTTAAATGACAACGGTACTGCTCCGGAGGAATTAAAGGACTTCACTGAAATAATGTTAACCAGGCGGCTCTATCGTTCTGGTGAAAGTGGATATTTCATCAACAAGCAGCCGTGCAGATTAAAGGATATACATAATATTTTCCTGGGAAGCGGCCTTGGAACAAAATCATATTCAATAATTCAGCAGGGAAATATTGGAGCTATTACTGAGGCAGGACCTGAAGAAAGAAGGTTTTTTATTGAGGAGGCCGCAGGAATTACCAGATATAAAAACCGAAAAAAAGAAGCTCTAAGCAAAGTTCAGACCACAAAGCAGAACCTTCTGCGCATAAATGATATAATTAATGAAGTACAAAAGCAGATGGCCGGCCTTAAACGCCAGGTTAAAAAAGCCGAAATCTACAAAAAATATCAAAAGCGCATAAGAGAACTGGATATCCTGATTTCTCTTGCAAAATTTGATGATTACTCTCTTCAAATCCGCCAAACAGAGTCTCTATTAAAAGATCTTAATGATACAGACATAGAGCATGCATCCCAAATAAAAAAACTTGACGCTGCTGTTGAAGATATAAAATTTCGACTCACACAAAAAGAACAGGAAATCTCGGAACAAAAATCTCAAAAATTCGAAATGCATCGAAGCATAGACAGAATAGAAAACGACCTTACACATCTTCGCAGAGAAATGGAGAATTTTTCCAGCGAAGCCATAAGGCTTGAATCTGCAAGAACGGAAATAGAAGAAAAAAACAAAAACATTATCACCGAGATTGCCCAAGTAAAAACTCAGAACGCAAAACTTAAAGACAATATAACCGATGTGGAATCAAGTCTTGAGCAGGAACGATCCGCATCGCAAAAAACAAGAGATCAATTGTCTGAGCTGACAAAGAGACTCGAAAATTATAAAACACATCTAATGGAGCTGGTTGCCAAAGAAGCACGATACAAAAACATCTATCAAAATGCGGCAAGCAACAGGGAGAACATAAAGAGACGGTTAAAAATAATAGATGAAGAAGGAGTTAGAGCAAAGAAGAAGTTAAAGGAAGCACAAAAATATTCCATAAAAGCCAAAGAGCATCTGAAAGAATTAAAACTGGAAATAAATGGTCTGAATGAAAGCATTGAAATCAAACAGGATGAACTTGAGCGGAAAAGCAGGGAATTTGGCAATAAGGTTAAACTCGTCCAGACAATTGAACTTGAAAAAAATAAGCTGAAATCAAAATTTAATGCTTTAAAGAAAATGGCCGATAACTTTGAATGGTATAAGGATGGCGTCAAGGCCGTAATGAAAAAATATTTAAACAAGGAAACTACAAACAGCTTCCTGGAAAATGATGCTATTCTTGGCTTAATGGCGGATATTATCGAACCGGAGCCTTCTTTTGAAACCGCGGTGGAAGCTGCTCTTGGAGAATCATTACAGTACATACTGGTTAAGGATCAAAAAACGGGACTTGACGCTATAAACTATCTCCAGTCCAACAGTGCAGGCCGCAGCGGATTCATTCCTGTTTCATCCATTAAAAATACAGGATATAATCTTTCTGAAAATTCCAATACACAGGAATATCTTTTGAAACACATTGCAGTAAAACCAGGGTTTGAAAAAATTGCAGAATCTTTTTTAGAAAATGTAATCGTTACCACTGATATAGCAGAAGCAATAACGATAAATAAAAGCAATGACAATTGCCGAACAATTGTTACAAAAAACGGCGATATTATTTCCTCTCAGGGTATCATGATCGGCGGCAGCAAAGATAATTTATCAGGTATTCTTGCAAAAAAACAGGAACTAAAAGAACTTGAAGGCCTGATTGAAAGTATAAATAAAAAGCTGGAATCCACCAGTCTTGATAAAAAAGAACTTGAATCCGAAGTTCGCCTTATCGAAAGCGAGCTGCAAAAACTGATAGAAAATAAAAATAAAACCATCCAAAACAAGACCGAAGCAGAAAAAAGGCTTTATAAAGCAGACGAAGATGAAAAGTACGCACGCAAACACCTTGAAATAACAAGCCTGGAGCAGGAACATCTTATGGGAGAAGAGATTGATATTGATGAAGAGGTGGCCAGGTATGACAAAGAACTTGCAGAAATAACCAGTGAAGTTGAAGATGCGCAGCACAAAGTCACAGAAACTTCAGGAAGAATCAGTTCCGCCTCTGATGAAATGGAAAATTTCAATCAAAGGATAATGGATCTTAAACTCAAGCTGACGGCCTTCAACGCCGGAATAGAAAACAATTATAATACATTAAAGCGACTTGAAGAATTTAGAGATGAAGGGATAAAACAGTTCAAACAGCTTTCAGAGGAGATTAACAAGAAGCATCAAAAAAGAACTAATTCAAAACAGAAGATTTACGAATATGAAAAAACTCTTCCCGTCATGTATAATGATATGACGCTCCTTGAACAGGAACTTGAAAGAAATGAGGCTGATTATCATGCTATTGACGACAGCCTTAAAGAAAATGATAATGTTATTACAAAGATACAAGACGAACGTGAAAAGACCTTGCAGAAAATTCGCCTGCTTGAGATAGAACGATCCCAAAGGTATATTAAACGGGAAAATATTACGAATCACTTAGAATCAGCCTATAGCATTTCGCTTTCCGATTTGAGATCGGAATTAAGCGATAAGGCGGAAAAGCAAGATATGTCAATAGACGAAATGGAAGTTGAACTTTCCAGACTTAATGTGAAAATCGCTAATATAAGCGATGTAAATCTAGGCGCTATAAAGGAATATGAACAGCTAAAAGAACGCTTTGATTTTTTATCCGAGCAACGTGATGATCTTATTAAAGCGATTGATGATCTCCATAAAGTTATAAAAAAGATTAATCGAATCACGCAGGAAAAATTCATAAAAACCTTTGATCTGGTTAATGAAAAGCTGAATGAGGTTTTTCAGCGTCTTTTTGATGGAGGCACGGCTCAACTTGTTTTAACTGAACCAGCCAAACCTCTTGAAACAGGCGTAGAATTCATGATTCATCCACCCGGGAAAAAAGTGACCAGAATGAGCCTTCTTTCAGGAGGAGAAAAAGCTCTTTCCGCAATTGCCTTTATCTTTTCTATATTTCTGATTAAGCCTGCATCTTTCTGTATCATGGATGAAATAGACGCGCCTCTTGATGAAGCCAATGTGTTTCGCTTTAATAATTTGCTTGAAATTATAGGAGAAAAATCTCAAATTGTCATGATAACTCACAATAAAAAAAGCATGGAATTTGCCGGTACATTGTTTGGTATTACAATGGAAAAAAAGGGAGTTTCAAAAATAGTTTCAGTAAATTTAGGTTGACCGAAAATATAAAATTCGTACTGAGGGGAGTTATGGCGCTCAACTGGTTCAAAAAGAAAAAGCATTTAGATGAAAAGAAAGAAGAACAGGATAATTCAGACTTATCGGGAAAAACATCTTTTTTTGAACGTTTAAAAAAAGGTCTTTCCAAAACCCGCGAAATTCTTTCAACAGACATAGATGAGCTCTTTACAGGGAAAAGAGAAATTGACGACAGTTTATTAGAAGAATTAGAAGAGCTTCTGATAACGTCGGATATTGGCGTGCAGACTTCAATGGAGCTTATTCAAAAAATTTCAAAAAAATTCTCTAAAATATCTGACGCCAATCAGCTTAAGAATGCCTTGAAAGAGGAAATGCTTTTACTTCTTAATCTACAAACACAAAAGCAAATCCCTGAAGCTGATAAGGCTAAGCCCAAAGTAATAATGGTAATTGGTATAAATGGTGTCGGCAAAACAACCACAATTGGAAAACTTGCAGCAAAATTCAACTCAGAAGGAAAGAAAGTATTGATAGCTGCTGCAGATACTTTCAGGGCTGCGGCTGTTGAGCAGCTTGTGATATGGGCTGACAGAGCAGATGCTCAAATAGTAAAGCACAAGGACAATGCTGACCCTGCTTCTGTAGCTTATGACAGCATTGAAGCCGCTATCGCAAGAGGTATGGATGTTGTTCTTGTAGATACTGCAGGAAGGCTTCATACCAAGGTAAATCTTATGGAGGAACTTAAAAAGATTAAACGAATCATATCGAAAAAGCTGGCAGGTGCACCGCATGAAATCCTTTTAGTTCTTGATGCAACAACAGGCCAAAATGCTTTGTCACAGGCAAAACTGTTTGATGATGCACTTGGAGTAACGGGGATAGCACTTACAAAGCTTGATGGAACTGCAAAAGGAGGTGTTGTTGTAAGTATTTGCAACACTCTCAAAATTCAACTCAAGTACATTGGTATTGGCGAAAACATAGATGACTTGCAAGACTTTAATTCAAAAGAGTTTGTGGACGCTCTTTTCTAAATTTCAGTTGTCATGCTTAGGAACTGGGACGAAATAACTTCCCCAACTATACATCACAGCTTCAGGCCACCTTTGCCCGATCTCAAATCACAAAAATATCAAAATAGCCCGCTATTCCATCAACTTTTGTGATTTGAGATCAAACAAATTTGACCCAAATCTATGCGCCTACTTGGGGAAGTTATTTCGTCCCAGTTCCTTATATAATATAGATTTTTTTAAAATGGGTTAGTTGTAGATATAGCCATATAACATGTTAACATTAAATATTATCAAAAAAGTCTTATATGATGCTGTTTTGTGTTGACATTAAAAAACAGCATGTTATATGGAGCTGATAAAAGAGGGGGTTGTATCGTTATTAATCAATAACAAAGAGGGGGAATGACTATGACAAAAGCAGAATTAGTAGAGCAAATGGCACAAGATGCTGGTATTTCCAAGGTCGCAGCAACAGGTGCACTAAATTCTTTCATGGATGGCGTAACAAAGGCGCTAAAGAAAAAAGACGGTAAAGTTACTCTTGTGGGATTCGGAACTTTTTCAAAAGTCCGCAGAAAAGCCCGAAAAGGCCGTAATCCTCAAACAGGCGAACCGATTAAAATCAAAGCATGTAATGTTGTCAAGTTCCGGCCCGGCAAGAAACTAAAAACTGCCATATAGTTCAACCTAAATTTAAAGGCGGTTTATTTAACCTGTCGATGTTAAATAAACCGCCTTTATCTTTTCCCATGGTACACAGCTTCTGGCTGTAGCGGGTGTGACCGAGGGGGGAAAGCAACTCTGCCTATCCTGCTATTGGTCCGGACGTGAATCGTTAATTCTAATTTTTAGCGCTTATCCATCTTTTAAGGATTATCTCTTCTTTAATACGTGGAGTCTTAGATATTATCTTTCTATATTTGAAAGCAAAACCAAAGCGACGAATCAAATAGTATACGTATAGCCTCTTAGAGGTTAAAGGCACAGAATACCTTTTTGAAAGAAACTCTGGATCAGGAAACATTTCTCTAACGAAAGTCTTTGCTTTCCCTTGAAACGTATCCTCTACTTGTAACTTAATAAAACTGTTAGGAATAGCAGGAAAGGCGTCTTCCGTGATAAGGATTCTTTTATTAGTAACTCGAACTAGTTCTTTATCTAATGTCCCTTCTGCAAGTCCACTGAGGATATCATGGTAAACATCATCGTGATTTCCAATGATTTCGCTTACAATGGAAAGAGTATTATAGATAACGCTATCTATTCTGTATTTCTCAGCTTCACACTTAAGCCTTATCCAATTAATGTCACCTCTATAATGCTTGATAGTTTGAGAGATATCGCATAGCTGAATAAGAGCATTTTTGCTGATAAAACTCCTATATTGAGTCTCAAAACGGTGTTTTAAAAAATGGAGAGAGAGGTGAAAGATCAAATCCTCCGGACAGAGTATGAGTACTTTCTTGCCGGAAACCTCCACAGTATTAGCCCTTTCCCACCACCTTTCAATGATGTCTGTGTCAATATTACGGGTTCGAAAGGGATGAGATTTCTTAATTATATGCCAGTGAATTTCAACCGGTATATTCTTTTCTGGATGGATATAACTCAAGTGATAGTAATTTTCTCTAAACCATTCTGCCTCAGGCCCATTGCTGTGGAACAGATAGCCTAACCCAGTGATTATTTTTTCTGCGTGAGGAAGGTCATCCTTTTTCACCAGTATGTCAATATCACCCATTGGCCTCAAACCAATATCACCATAGACAGTTTTAGCCAAAGCTGCACCTTTTAGAAGAATAACTTCCACTTCTTTTTCACGAAATGCACCTAAAATACTATTTAATTCCGCATAAATGTACATATTCCTGGCTAAAGTTGCATTGTAAGCCGTTCTTAGCTCATCCATGACTCGTTGGGGAATAGAGTGCCTTTTCTGAATCCTTTTCAAGTTGTTGTACAGGAGTGGGGCCACGCCGTGCCACCGGGCGGACTTCAGGATTTCTTCCCAGTCTAATGAAAGGCCAACAATATCTTCAGCCTCACTGAGTCTGTCCTCAGGGATCCTGACCTGGGCGCAGTATAATAACAGCCTGTTTTCATTTGAGAGATTCATATACGAATAATTTAGGAATTAAAATCAATAGAATACCTTCAATTCCTAAATCCCTAAATATAATATGCGATTTGATTTCCAGAAAATTAAAGCCCCAATTTCTTTATTTGAAAAACTATAGGCTTATCCAGCTTGCCCCATCATATCAGGAAAGGAGTATGTCATTGTGTATGTTTTTGTTACTTTGGCATCTCTTTCCAGGAAAATATTCCCACTGTAAAGAAGCCAGGCATGCCCCTCAAGTACGTTCTGTCTCTTTCTATCAGATGATTTAGCGTTCGATCTCACGCCAAAACATACTTGAACATCCATTCCCGATCTGCGTAGAAAGTAATAGAGAACCAAAGCACGCTTCAGACAGGTACTCCTGAATATCCAGAAGTTGCGGTTTAGTAAGTAGTCCGCAAACTTCACTATCTTATCTCTTGACTCTGAGTCCTGGTCCTTGCATACTCTCAAATCTCGGGGTGTAAGCATCTTCATAAGCATAGGAAGGGAGAAGAGCCTCAGCATCGCAGGCAATACTGTCACTAAGAGAAAAATCCGGATAAAAAGCCAAATCTCTTCAAAGGAGCTAAAATTAGCCCTGAATTTTCTTGGAATCCAGGCACAACTACTCATCAACAACCTTTACTAATTTCTCCTTAATAAGTTCACCAATGAGATTAAGAACACTTCCTTTTGCTTTTTTATGTGAAACATCAAATTCATTCTGAATCCTTTCACTTATTTCTTCAAGCGTACCACCACTGCTAAGCATCTGCCAGATACGTAGTCCTGTTTCATTTAGTGTGTAGTACATTTTCGTTGCCAGATTCAAGAGGACTGCCTCTTTGCCTTCTAACTCTGTAATAACTACATCAGGATCAGGTTCGACCCTATGATTGAGTTCTACCATCGATTATCGACCTCCTCTAAGCATTTTTTGTCCAAACCCTATTAGACCAGGGGTTTTGGGGAAACTCCTTAAGCCAATCTACTTTCTTGAAATAATTTGAGCAGTACCAGCATGGAAAGTAGTCTGAGTCCTTGAAATTACCGTTGGAATAACGTTCTACCTTTTTCTGGTGGAACTTTCTATTAGATTCAACCAGGCGCTCATAGGCCTCAGAAAAACTCATCTTGCCCAAATTGCCTACTACATCCTCGCCTTTCGCGCCATCTCCATACCCGGATAAGTGACAGCAGGTTGTGACATTACCTCGCCAGTCGATGTTAAATTCCTGCATCTGAAGCGGAGTACATGGGAAGAGGTTGGTAGTATAGTGTCCAGGGGCCATAACAATTGGTATTGGAAAAGTTTTTTGGAGTTGCCAGACAGTAGCCTCTACCTTTCTTCGCTCATCAGGTGAAAGATCCAGATTTTCCACTGTGGTTAGCGGAGTAGGCATAAGATGGCCGAATCTTAGTCCTCTGCTTCCGAGTTTAGTTGCAAGCTCTGCCATCTTTTTTGATTCATCACGGTTGCGGGATGTAATTACTGAATTAAAGGTAAAAGGGATATTTTTTACTACACAAACACTTATAGCCTTCATCACCCGGCGGTATGAACCCTTCCCACGAAGGCCGTCGTGTGTACCCTCTCTGGCACCATCCAGACTGAACGTAATCCCTGAAAGCCTATCGTGAAAAGGAAGTATCTCTTTATAAATCTTTGTAAAATTCCAGCCGTTAGTAACAAAGCCAAATTTATATCCAGCTTCACATACCATTGTAAGGATTTTTGCAAATCCTGGATGCATTGTCGGCTCTCCACCAGTAAAGGAGAGGTGATCGAAGCCGTGAGCCTTAGCGCCCAAGAGAATCATTTCTAGAGTCTCTATTTTCAGGTCCCCGTCAGCGCTATGCCTTTTATCAAAGCAGTGCTGACATCTCAGATTACAGCGATTTGTAAGCTCTATGACTATGCCTGGCATTTATATCCTTCCTTCTATGCTCCAAATCCGGTACATTCTGGCTTCCTGGCTATGTCCCCTCTATCGTACTGCTCACCTGCCGCAGACGCTATCCAAAAAACTATCAAAAAAGTGATGAGCTGTCGTAAAACAACGATAAATCTAAAGCGGCATGGCTTCTTGGCACGAGCAGCAGATGGTCAGGCGATGTGTTGCTATTGAGGTAGAACAGCCAGTTTTACCTAACTACCAATGGCATTCAAGTACACAGCCTATAGCGCTCAAGCCATATTGCTGTTAATACCTAAGTTGAGCGATTTTTTGCGAAGATATGTGCTGAGATCTTGATGCATAAGGATTTGCAAAAACCGCAGGCATACCCGTGGATATGTCGAGGATTTTTGCGAAGCCTTTATGCGCAAGAGATCGGCGCAGATTGAGTAAAAAACTGCTCAATTTAGGTAATAGCCTATCTGATATAAATATTTTTATGAATTGTTTCAATTATTATTTCCACATGTCTTTGTCAGCCCACTGTTTATAGCTTATTTTTACACGATATTATCAGATTCCAGAAGCGTCCTGACTGCTTTCTTCAAAATCGGCAGGTCATTTTCAACCGTTAGCCATACTTCTGAAAGATCTATACCGTCATACTGATGAATCAGAACGTCTCGGAATCCTGCAAACTGCCTCCAAGGTATTTTCGAAACAGCTTGCCGTGTGTCTTCGGAAAGATGTTTGACGGCTTCGCCGATAATTTCAAAATTACGAATCACCGCATCCTGTGTCTTCGGATCATTTGAAAACGATAATTCTCCGTTTTCCGTGTATTGTTCTATTTTCTCAATACATTCTTTTATATGAATGAGATAAAGTCGTTGATCTTTCATAAGGGAACCGCTTCTTTCATAATTCTTTCACGAACATACCAGTGAACACTTTTTTCTGTCACAACATCCACTTTCCTGCCAAGCAAATCTTCCAAATCCTGCATAAACGCAATACGTCTCAGCAGACTCCCCTCCATGTTTACCAGAAAATCCGCATCGCTTTCGGAGTTATTGTTTCCTCGTGCGAATGAGCCGAAAATCCGTATATTTTTTGCTCCGTATTTGTCTGCCAACTGCACGATTTTATCCCGTTTCTGCCTTATCACATCTGCCATATTAATAATTTCCCTATCGCTATAATTTCATATCGTTTTTCCAGCGGTTTGTTTCACATCTATTTATTTTTCAGGCCCCTAATGTCGCTCTTCAGCGGGTGCGGCATTTTTGCGCTCCGTTGCAAGAGCATGGTTAGGCTTTGATTCTATCTCTCTAATTTTATTAATTTTTAATTCTCTTTTCCCCAAACGCATGGATTGTTCTATTGCCGTGTCCTATAAGTTCATAGTATAGGAATTTCTATTTTATGCCTAATGAATTCGGTATCATAGGATATCGGTGGATTTCTTTGAACGTCCAACGTCGAACATCGAATGATGAAATCGCTTCGCTCTGCCGGTTTATAAATTGACAGAATACCTTATTCAAAATTCGATGTTGGACGTTCATAGCTTTTTATCTTGATAGTATAGAAATCTCCATTTTGTTGAGTATTAAATCAATAGGTTATGGAAAGTCCGCCCAAAGGGCGCTAATTTATTTGAGTGTAACCAAAATAGAACATTTATCCGTTCAATTTGCAACTTCTCAATAAATGGAGGCTTCAAATTTTATCACTTGAAGCCGGAATGACGATAGAGCCAAATTGTTACGTTTTGTTTTTTCAATTATCAATATTCTATTTTGGTTACACTCAATTCGGTTTACCTTTTTCTGTCGTCCTTACAGGACTTTTGGATTTGTGTTCAACTCATCCCGACAATAAATTGTCGGGCTATTTTCGAATGTCCCTAACGGGACAAAACGATGCTTCCCCCAACTCGTGGATACGCCCCTCTTGTATTCTCGACACGATTTCACAGATCTTCTCCGGCTCTTCGTACAAATCGCGACCTGCAATGAGTTGATAACTATCTGTCTGATATACAAGCTGTTTTAAAACCTCAATTTGTTTAACCACCTTATCCTTGTCTACCATAATCCCGCCGCTATTATCAATTAGCAGAATTAAGGCTTTTGACCTGTCAATTGAGATTAGGTGACTTTTGTTCTGAGATACTATCTTTGGAAATATAAGTACCTTAGGAAAGCAACTGGATAGAAATCTATTGGGGTATATTGAGTTAATATCTAAAAACCTCTTTTGGCCATTAAAAGATGATGCTTTCAAGGGCTTATTAAGCTCCGGATAGCAATCGGCTAAATATGGATCAAAAGAAAATCCCTTTTGAAATGCTATAGCCTCAATTCCATCGGGACTATGTCTAAACAGGGTAACATCATCTGACAGATAATCCCAGCCTTGTTTAATCAGGCTCAGTGCTGTAGTTGATTTACCGCTGCCAGAACCTCCCGCAATGAGAATCCCGAATCCATCTTTTACTAAACCATTTGCATGCAGTCCATATAAACCGTGCTCACGTAAAAGCCATAATAGAGAAAGCATAAGAAATTCTTGTTTAGATTTTGGACATCTTTCCCAATAGGTAGAATCCAATAATCCAATTCCCAGGCTATTTGAAAGCTCGAGTTGGAAGACAGAACTTTCACTTATTAAGTAATAAAAGTTTCCGTCTTTTAAAACATGTAGGGAAGAAGAGGCAAAGAATTCCTGAGCTGTTTCAGGAGCTTTAAAAGAAAGATTATTATTATTTTTAAACCTCATGGTGATGTTATTAGAATTAGGAATAGAACCATCACTTGTCATAAAGAAGTAATCATCAATTGCATCAATTACCTTTTTGGAGAGCAGCTTATCTTCACACTCGACCTGCAAATTCACCTTGGAAATAGAATATGACTTTATGATACTCATTTTTATTAGGACTACCTCTTAAAAAAGTACAATGTAATATGACCAAGGGAGAGATTCTAAGAATCTAATAGGGGCGAGGTTAAACCCCGCCCCTATTAGCGCGATTACCGACCAATATTTGAAATCCATCAGACGTCCGTCCCAAGTATTGGAAGTCTTACGGCCTACGCTACACTATCTCGTGCTAAGGACTAAATGAACTAAAAAATTGGCCAGTAATTTTGGTCGCATCCCCTTGCTTTGTGAGCTTCGGCTCAATGAATGTGAGTTTCGGCTCTTTAAAGGCTTTCTTATCCGATTCTATCTGTTTCTCTCTCTCCAATCCCTTTTTGATATCTTTCATAATTTGAACCTCCCTTTTCTTCATAAAAATTTGTAGCAGTTTAAGGGGTTGCTACTTTACCGCACTGTCCCTAATAAATCTACCCAGAAATCAAATGGCTTTATCTCGTCCAAGCATATTCCAAACAAGAAATGTGCCAACTCATCTGGGCCTAATACTCCATCAACATAATAGCTACTGGTTTCTGGTAGCGTCCAAAGTGCTCCTACGCCTCCTGTCTTTGCCCCTACAAAGTCGTCTGGCAGTGAGTTTCCTTGTGCTAATACCAGTAAGTTTTCATTCTCCAACCACTATGTATACTTAATAACTTATCCTGTCTCCTTTTGTCTTAAAGTAATTTACTTCCTTTATTTTAAAGATGCACCGCTCTACAAATAGGGATCTTCACTTGGTTGCTGTTTACGAATGCAATGAGTTCCGTTCTACGGACTCACAACTCCCATAAGGTCCACAAAAAAAGAAAAAGGTTCTATTTTTTTCAGACCTATTGCAAATGCGAAATCCGCGGATTCGCCAGGTGAAAGTATGCCGTCCCTGTACTTCGAGAATTGCCTCGGGAGAATCCAAATTGCGCCTACCCCAGCTGGTGGGGACCATTCGTTAGGCAATTTATTGAGTTGATGCCTCATGAGAAGGTCCCCATCTTTTATGCTTTCCACTCTAACTGCAAGATCCTCTAGTGAATATCCACTATTGTTTGCAAGTCTCGCATAAAATACGAACACGCCCTTGAATTCTGACGACAGACCGAAGTCTTTTATATTTTTTTCTGAGGTTATTAAGTATTGTTTTCCTGTAGGGTAAAAATCAACTTCATCTCGGCCAATTTTTTGATGAGGCACCCAGGCAATTGCGTTCAGTTGTTTGGAGGTCTCTATACATTTGACACTGACAGGTGAGTCAGCCGTGTTAATGACGGCAAGATGATCGATATTGTCCTCTGTTCGGAGCATTACATACAATTTACTGGGCTCATCGGGCTTGAAGTCCATCGAGTTGATTCGTAGATCACCGCTTAATCCGAAATTGAAATAAGCGATCTCTTCCGGCATGCTCCAGTTTTTTTTCAAATAAAAATATGTTTTGTTCGCCATGTCTTGTTCGAGGTAAAATACTGGCGCCGAGGTATATTCACCCGCACTTGGATTATTTAGAACAGCGATCCCCGTGCCGGGACACCAAGGGCATTCTTTGTACCCCTCAACAGGACTTAACATCATCATGTCGGAATAAAAACTTCCAACCGCAAGCTTTGACGTACTCACAAGGTAGGCAAAAAAAGAGCCGTTCGGACTGAACGAGATGTCGCTTATGCTATCAAAAGTATGCCTTGCCCCATTCCAATCACGAAGATCGATAACGTTGTTGTTATTTTGTTTTCCCTCTAACGTAAATTGTAACAAGTGCGCATGACCAGACGTAAAATACATTGATTCACATGTGGCATACAAAAACCCTGTGTCCGGGTTCCAGTCCAACCCATTGCAATGTCCACCAAAGGGATTGATAGGTTCTTTTGCGACATAGGTCACGGTTCCAGTAGAAGGATCGACAATACATAGCCTGCTATCTTCTCCAGATGTTAAGCCAAATAGAATCGGCTCCGTCTGACCGCTGGCACTCTGTCCGCCGATTCCAATCAACACGATCGAAGTAATCAAAACCATTATTACTTTCCCAACTTTCATGACAACACCCTCCTTTCCTATACTTAGTTTACATACGGAGACTTAACCAAAGCGTATGAAGACTGGAGGTAAGCCTCTCTTTTTGCCAAATTAAAAAGTAAACGCACATACTTCATACTTTCTTCTTTCTCGGAATTGCTGTACCGCAGGTTGCAAGTTTGGATCTTTCATGCTCCCCCTTATTTTGCATATCTTCCTTTCGACTTTTATCACTTCCTCGCTCCAGTTTTTCTTCATCTTTGCGTTATTGCCTCACTTCTTTTCCTCACCCCATTCAACCACCATTACTTCTTCTCTTCCATAAACTCCGAAGAGGGTCAAATTCAAACTTAAAGGGCTCTGAGCGTGGTGACTTCTCGATTGCAGCTTCTTTTTTTGCTTTGCTCTCAGACTTTACCAATTTTTTTTCTTCCTTAATTGTGGACAGCTCCATTCCCTTGCCCTCTGGCAAGAGTACTATCTTGGTGATTTTTCCTCCCTCTTTTTCTGAATTCCATACGTAAGCATAACTGGTCCTTAATTTCTTTACGGCATCTTCCAGGGAGAGCTTGTCAAAGCGTATGGTAATCTTCTCCTCCTCAGAGATAGCAGCAACCACTTCGATTTTCATCCTACGACCGATCTCTTCTACAATCTGTTTTAATGAAGCATCCTTTGCAGTTAAAGAGATAAGACTATTTTTTATTGTAAGGACAAAATCAGCTCTGCTTTCACTTCGTATTTTTTGTCAGCCTCTCTTTACTTTACTCCACTATGCCTAATACATTCACATAAAAAAGAAATGGATCCCAACTCCCTAAACAAAGATCAAAATGAACAGTTACAGACTCCCCCTTTCTGAGTGCACCATCTAAATATTCATCCTTCCTTGGAATTGGAAACATCGCACCTACTCCACCCATGTTCCCATCGGGCAATATTAGTCTGTTTTCTTTTTTTCCATTTTCAATATTTTCTAAGTCTGTAACCTCAACCATCAGCCCCGAAAGAGGTGTGCTGCTTTTATTTTTCAGCGTTGCTTCAAAGCTAAACTTCCCAACGAAATCGTTCTCGGGTGTGCAACCACATGTTTTAAAAGTGGGATCGTAAATCAATGTTATATCGAAATCAACCTGGTCTCTACCAATTACAGTAGTACTTGCTACATGGCTGAGTAATAAAGGCATTATGATGGGAGTGATATCATGCGTCCATCTCAAATGATCAAGGGGAAAAATATCTTTTCCGTCATCAACGCCATCAAAATCAGTATCGGGATTAAATGGCTCTGTTTTAGAAATATTTATTTCTTCCTTATCGTTTAATTCATCATCATCTGAATCAATATCTTGTAGATTGTTCAACCCATCACCATCATAATCGACATCCCAGTTGTCTCCCCAAAATGCCAGTTCTTCGCCGTCATTAATTTCATCACCATCTGTATCCTTTTTAGATGGGCTAGTACCATAAACATTCCTTTCCTCATAATCACTCAACCCATCACCATCTGTATCTACTATCGTTGCAGTAATAGGGATATCACCGGCGACATAACCGGCAAAGATGACCTGTTTGATGAAGGCATCATTCGGCCCCGATTTGATATGAAACTCACTGTTCTCATCCGTGCCATGAGGGCGGAAGATGCCGTAATCGGCGGTACCATCTCCATTGAAATCACCAGTAATAGGAAAGTCCCCAGCAATATAGGGTAAAAAGGGAACCTGTTTAATGAAGGCGTCGTTCAACCCCGATTTGATATGAAACTCACTGTTCTCACCCGTGCCATGAGGGCGGAAGATGCCGTAATCGGCGGTACCATCTCCATTGAAATCACCAGTAATAGGAAAGTCCTCAGCAACATAGGGTAAAAAAGGCACCTGTTTGATGAAGGCGTCGTTCAACCCCGATTTGATATGAAACTCACTGTTCCCACCCGTGCCATGAGGGCGGAAGATGCCGTAATCAGTGATTCCATCTACATTGAAATAATTGGTAACAGGAATATCCCCGGTAACATAGGGTAAAAAAGGTACCTGCTTGATGAAGGTATTATTCAACCCCGATTTGATATGAAACTCACTGTTCCCGTTGGCACCGTTGGGGCGGAAAATGCCGTAATCCGTGATGCCGTCTCTATTAAAGTCACCAATAATAGGAATATCCCCTGTGACATAGTTGGCAAAAACCACCTGTTTGATGAAAGCGTCATTCAGAGCTGACTTGATATGAAATTCACTAAGTGCAGGATTGGTAAAACCGCGGAGGCGAAAGATTCCATAATCAGTGAATCCATCACCTGTAATATCATTTGGCACGTATCTAAATACCAGTTCGACCACTGGTGTACTGTCTTCCACACTAAGAGAATATGAAGTTTTGGCCCAGGAGTGAATTGGAAACAGCGACGCTTCAAATGGAAAAAACTTATCTATATATAGCCGTTCTTTGACATCAGGTGTTCCATTTTGATTGTAATCTTTGATCAACTCTTCATTTATCAGTCTTTGAATTTCCTGATCAATATTGGTTTTTATTATGAAATCCAATATGTTCCAGGTAAATGAAACCGTTCCAATCCCAAAGTCAACAGTAAATGTGATACTTTCATCAGTGGTAGTAGTAGTATGAGATGCCCCGGAGATTTGATTTATATACAGACAGTACTGATTTCGAATTTCATCGTGACTAAGCTCAATCGTACCTGTAAGCCCCACATCTGTGATAAAATGTGGATTAGCGCGTAAGATTCCAAGGCTTCCCTTAAGCTTTGTTGACCAACTTATTTTGACATGCGCTTCAAAGCTCAGGTTCTGAGGGGTTAGGCCTTGTTTAATCTCAATCGATGTAGGAGAATCAGGAATTGTAGCTGATGTATTACCGGCGGTAACTGTATAACTCCCCCAAGTTTTTTTTGTCCCATTAACTGCGTCCTTTAAAACCTGCTCTATCTCTGGCCTTCGGACATTCCACTCCTGTGTTGCAGTTGAGAGTATAAAGTTTTCTTTAATATATTCCTGCCCCCCAACCCTAAAAATAACGTCTTGCGGGAGTGTTTCAGCTTCTGTTGTATACAGAGGTGAAATGATAAAACTAAAAAGGACAACACATAAAATCTTAAGATGCTTTTTCATTATAATCCTCGCGCTGCGAAGATAAAATTTTCTGCCAAATAAGTACAAAATGAGCCAGCACAAAAGTGAAAAGGTTATAAACAATGATGTAATTTTTAGCCAAAGAGGCGCGGCAAGAGGTACCCATGCAAGGGCAATGAGAGGTATAAGAAGGACTTTGACAAGCTCTCGCGCCCACTTATGCTCACTTATCCAGGCTGCTATCGGTGGTGAATATTCATAATAAGCCTCGACAAACTTTTGACCAAAGGAGTTAGTGAGTAGGTAAACATCTCTGAACTTTCGAAGAAGTACTACTTCTGGCTCTAAAGGAGAACCATAGGCGGCTGTTGCAATAAAACAGCAGCAGCATCCGTAGTCTTCAGTACCCTTATTGTCATCAATACATCTGAACATGCAGTCATCATGACCCGTATCCGGGCAATTATCTTCGCTATCAGGTATCTCATCAGAATCTCTATCTCCCACAGAACCCGAAGGTGGACATACAATACCATCACAGTTTTCATCAATGCCGTTACCACAGATTTCAATTGCACCAGGATTAATAGCGGGATCATCATCATTACAGTCTACATCTGCAGTATAACCATCTTTATCAGCATCAGGCGGAGCCAGGCTGCATCCTTTTGGGCCAACAATATCGCCTTTAGAAGTACCTGGGCAAACATCTATGCTGTCAGGAATTTCATCACCATCTGCATCACCTTCTTGAGCACCAATGGAAGGGTTTATGAAGTCATCAATGAAGCGTGATATTCGTGTATACACTCCATACGGGATAGGCTTAATACATTTTTTGTCCCCTGAAGAGGCAACGCCAACAAGCTTCCAGATATTTCCATCTTTTGCGATCAATGGCCCGCCACTATCTCCATCACACGGTCCCTCTTCCTGTTTGGGGTCCCCTGCACAGACCATATTTTCCGTGATGGCAAAATCGTAACCTTCGTCTTCCCAACTTTTCTTGCATATCTCGCTTGAAACTATTAACACCTTAAGCTCTTGAAGCTTTGCTGGAAGAGTTCCTTTGGGGTCAGTTATGCCCCAGCCCAAGATTTTCGCATCCATGGCCTCAATGGGATTGTCACCTGAGTAAGGCAAAATTGTTGAAAATGACGAAGCTTCTTTCTCTAACTCTATGAGGGCTAAGTCTGAATCACTTGTTGCAGGTTTATACCCCGCATAAGGGACAATTCGTTTTACGTTGTACCGCGTTTTTTCTTTAAAATCTAGAAGTCGATTATGCAGGCCAAGCCCAACAAAAACTTCTTTGGGTTGTAAATACGGCCCAAATGGGTTGTTCGGTATCTTTAGACAGTGTGCTGCCGTTATTACCCATTTTGAATTGATAAGAGAACCGCCACAAAGGTAGCAACCAGGGTAGATTCCTCTACCGGTAAAATAAATCGCCGCCATCCAAGGGTAAGCCCCTCGTTTTGCCTCGTGGCCACCTATTATTTTAATGGATCTCTCAATAGCTTCAGCATTAACATATGAAGTAACAAAAGATGTTACACATATCAAAATAACCACAAAAAACTGATCTATCCTCTTTTTACCTTTGCCCATATAACCCCCTTGCCAACTCACACAAGCTGGCAGTAAAAAATGTTATATCCGTTCACATGGGTGCCAACATACCCTGAGTCATTGCGAGCGCAGCGAAGTGCCGCTCCGCGGGATTTACCGCTCGGAAATTGCTTCGTCGTCCGCCGCAATGACACAAAAAAATAGCCGTGAACGGCTACACATGAAGTGATCCATGAGTGCCCCTCAGTTTCGTTGACTACCTTACGGGTACATGCGCTTCAAACTTCAGTGTCTCTGGATCTGGAGTCGAACCTCGTTCGATAAGGATGGACGATGGGAGATCAGGAATCGTGACCGAAGTATCTGTGGCGGTAATTGTTTAGCTCCATAAGGTAACGTCCAGCACCTTTTTACTCCGCGTTTTCTTTATACCATCTGCCGCATCTTTCCATGCCTGTTCTATTTCTGACTTTCGAGAATTCCATTCGCTTCTTACTTTCGCGATCATTTCGTTTTGCACAGCCGTAGTCCTGTCCCCTGACCCTGAAGACTAGAACATCTTCTGGGATCGTTTCAGACCATGCTGAATGTGGAGGGAAAACAAGTAATCCTAAAAAGGCTATGAAGAAAATCACACAGGGCTTTTTCATTGTCTGGCTCCTTGTGTCCGGTTTGGAAATAGCTGGAGGCCTCTATTGCTTCCTCTATTTGTTAATTAACTCCACTTTTCGACAATAGAAGCGTGATATAGGTATCAATTACTATATTAGGTCGTGCAGTAACAGCCAATCACCCGCTGTTGTTGAAATGGCATGGGTTTGTCTGCTTGTTTAACCCCACAACGACACTTGTGAAGATATGATGTCAATATGACTGTTTGTTTTACGATTTATTACACAAAAAGCAGATTCCTCTACAAAATACAGGGCTCAAAGCAAACCTTAACCTAACAATATCCTGTGTAATTTCATTAAGTGTCGTTGCAGGGTTAATTAATGGACAACATCATGACTTTGCCCATTGTACCTGTTGTAGTTGGTGGAGTATCGACACCATCAACCGTAACTATCGTATACCAAAACGAGACCGTTTTCCCTAAAGTTTTGGCTGTTAACAAAACTGCCAACATTTCTTTGTAGTTTGGATCATTATCAGGGATCCATAAACCAAAACCTGCCCATCCATCAAGATACACCGGAGTATGCTCATACCAATGATATACTGGATCAGATACGGCAACCATGGCACCCGTCATTGCCTGTCCGTTACTTGAATTGAAACCTGCGCTTGACACCATAATGCTAGTTATCACATATGTCGTGAGATCAGCCCTTACTTCATTTGCCCAAAAAAACACTGATAAAATTAATGACAACATAATAATAAGTTTTTTCATTTTTCCTCCTCCTCTTGTACCTGAATCTTCCACATAGACCATCTCCCTGTTTATAACTATTTGAAAACAAACTAAATTATAATTTTATTTGTGTAGTGACAATTGCTTTTCTATTTTTTCCAATTCAAAGATTTTCCAAAGCTTTTTTTGAACAGCGCTTCTTTCGGTAATTTTACGTTCTGCATCTGCAGGACTATAAATCATTACCACTTCCTGGATATCTGTTAATTCATCTTTCAAGACCGTTGTACTCATTTTATATCCTGCCTGTTCTGTCATCCATTGCATAACTCTTATTAGAATCATCGAAACAACACAACAAAAAGCAAAAGCTCGAATTTTAGAATCCGTCCAATGTCGAATCGGCCTGAAACGTATTAATGTAACATCTTTTA
>Ga0255436_1004_pt1 | contig 38154 bp, 34 predicted proteins | sample ANMaggSSYBR02I10_FD_182655 | JGI IMG/M metagenome (GOLD analysis project Ga0255436, IMG submission 182655) | Sediment cell enrichment communities from methane seep in Santa Monica Basin, California, United Staets - ANME aggregate JGI... | ecosystem: Environmental > Aquatic > Marine > Cold seeps >...
TAGCTGATCATCAGGTAACGCGGGAGCAGATCAGCGGTTGGTTAAAAAAAGATGATGATCCTGCGTATCTGAAATGTAGCGACACTCTGCTGGCAATTTTCCTAAATGGTTTGATTAACGATAAACGAGGCAAAAAAGAAGGATCACAACCCGAGCCAGAGCAGCGTTTAACTAACAATATCATTTTCAGAAAATTAAAAATCGCATTAAACCTGAAAGCCGAAGGCATATTGGAGATTATGGACCTGGCTAATTTGCGCATTAGTAAACACGAATTAAGTGCGTTTTTCCGTAAGCCAGACCATAAACACTACCGTGACTGTAAAGATCAGATCTTGCGTAATTTTCTAAAAGGTGTGCAGCTTAAATATCGCTCTAACATTCAACGGAAGTAGTTTTTTTGCGCTGAGAGAGTATTTTGAGAGATGTAAAAACTGCGCGGCTGATTCATAAAGTTCAAGGTTACCGAAGGAGCATTTTGATTTGTTTTTAAATACCACAACATTTAGACTTATGCGAAAACCCTGTTAGTGGCGCAAGAAAGCTTTACCTATTCTGCACCATTATAATTAAAAGCAATACCACTTGCAACTGCTGGACTGGGCACAAGAAACATTCCGATCACTGCAGAAATCATTATTACCAGCATTACTCAATTAGATCAAGGAGTTCCTGCGGTTTTTCTATCAGGGTCTTTGCTCCATTTTTCTGCAACTCTTTCTTTGTTCTGAAACCCCATAGCACACCGACCGGATGCATGCTGCGACGACTGTCTTCATGTCTATATCTGAATCTCCAACATAAAGTATATACAGTGAGTCGATATTTAATTGCTTTCTATTTGCAGCGCGCTTGTGGAATCGGGTTTTGGAGGAATATCAGATGTTTCTCGCTTGCAATCTCAATTATATAAGGATGAAACATATAGAGAACTTAATCAACAGGTCAACGAGGTAAAGAGGAAGTTGAACAGTTTTATCCAAAAGCTGACCGCACAGATCGAATATTTTCATAAACTGAACAATAATTATAGAATTATTTTGGCTCAACCGGAACTGGTGTGATGCCTAACACCGTCAACCGGAATTAATGTGGTCAATGAAATCAAACTGTTACGCAAACTATTGTTAAGATATCAATCTTTTAACGATGGTATTAAGAGCAAAAAAAATGGCACTTTTTGATTTTGATATAACCATCTGTAAAACAACGCAAAAATGGCAAAAAAAGGGTCATTTTACCACATCAGTTCCGGTTGACCCATTATTTTCCCAAAATTATGAACTAAAATGCATATTTACTTTTTGGGTGTTTTTGGGTGAACGAGTCGCATCATGATTAACCAATTGGATTAATTATAAATAATAAAAAATAGGCATTGGGGGTACGATTTTTGCTTTAATGGATATTGTAATCTTTTCTTGACTTGAAGAAGGGAGGTAAATTTAAAAAAATCAAATTCTTTGTGACTCAACTTTCGGACTTGAGGTTAATGCATAATTTTATATTATTTCAAAAGGTTATGTGAACATATGGCCAAAATACAGTTTATAAAAGTTCTTTATAATACTATAAAGTTTGTAATTTTATCTATGTAACGCATTGAAATGATTGAAGCAAATTTTAACCCCGAAAGTTGAGTTTGTGAGAAATCAACGGTAATCAATTGTTTTAATTTGAATATCGAGTGGTCGCTTTTGAACCAGTCAGTGGCATTTATTTGTTAACTTTGGACATAAATCATTTTAGGAGGAAATGAGGACTTTTTATTAATTTTTGGAAACACTCTTGAAAACATTAATTCTAATTAGAAAAGGAGGGTAATAAACAAAATGAAAAAAAGGTATCCTTTATTCACCAGTTTATACTTTTTTCGAAAAAACGTGTATTATTGAATTGAATGCCGATGTCGAAACTGGAAATTTAAAATTAGGTAACGCATCTACATCTTTGTATTTTTCCCAATTTCCAATTTATAGTTTCAAATTTCACTGCCAAAATACAAGATCAACAAAGTGTAAACTACTTTTGACTTGTCGTGAAGGATGCCTGAAAAAGCTATTTTTATTTTTAACTTTATTGGCAATGATGGCTATGACGATGATCACAGGATCCTCCGCGATGGCACTCCCGCTTAGTGATGTTGGGGTTGTTGACGAGCTTCTCTACAAAACTAAACTGAAGAACAGTGGCGAAGCTACTGAATTAGCGTGGGTGAATAATGTGCTTGGGGGTTCTCATATTTTTACTTACAAAGATGAGAAGCTCGGTGGCGAGTGGGAAGCTATTGAGAACGAACCAGGCGTTTTTGCCTATGAGCTTGACTCAACCCACGACTATTTTTTAATTAAGACGGGGAACGTAACGCAGAATGACGAGTTCAAACACTTCTTGTTCGCGAATCTCGACCAATTAAATTGGGCGGTAATCGACCTGAATGAAATGGGATTCGAAAAGCTTATGAACATTACGGGTGTGAGTCACATCTCCGAGTTTGATGGCACTCCTGTCCCTGAACCAGCAACCATTTTGCTTTTAGGTTCTGGCTTGGTTGGCCTTGCGGTCTTTGGGAGAAAGAAAGTCAAAAAGTAATTTAAAATTAAACACAATAATCAAAAGGCAGGGTCAGAAATGGCGTTGCCATTTTCATTTAGCGACAGGTGGAAAGGAGTATTCATTCCGATTTCCCATGAACAACTCATGGAGTTATGTATAACTACTATTTTATCTACTCTATGGAGACTTTTAATAAAAGATCACCTTGCTGTCCGTGGGGCGTATCTTTTCCCATCCCTCTCAGCTTCAGCAGGCTTCCTTCTTTTATGCCGGGAGGAACGATTACTTTAAAAAGCCTTTTCTGAAAACCCCAGGGGATGTTTACAAGCTTTTGGGTTCCTGTAATGGCTTCAAGGTGTGTGATAGTAATTGTGCCGTAAAGGTTTGGATCATTTGCCATCCCGACAGGCCGGATAACCTGCAGGCGGTAGGATTTCTTTTTTTCGGTCATCTTCCGCAGCCTCTCGCTGACACCGCCTCCGGGCAGGGTAAGAAACAGTTTTAAAAAGATTATGCCGAAGATAAATCCGCCTATGTGGGCCCACCATGCAATGCCTGCCATTTGGCCGTGGCTTCCCGCGGCGCTGAGGAACTGAAAGACAAACCAGATGCCGAGAAAGAAAAATGCGGGTATCTCAATAAAATAGGGTATAAAAAATATCGGTATAAGAGTCAGTATCTTTGCTTTTGGAAAGAGAATAAAGTAGGCTCCCATTACTCCTGCAATTGCACCGCTCGCCCCAATTGTCGGCATTGTTGAATTATAGTTAAAAACAAGGTGGGAAAGACCTGACGCAAGACCGCATATCATATAAAAAGTTAGATAGCGCAGGGGGCCCAGGCGTTCTTCAATATTGTCGCCGAAAATGTAAAGAGACCACATGTTGCCAAGAAGATGCCAGAATCCACCGTGAAGAAACATGAAGGTAATGAGTGAAACAAACTGCTGACCTGTCGTAAAATAAGATGCAATTTGGGGAATGGTGTAACGGGCCGGCACAAGTCCGTATATGTATATAAAACGTTCCAGCCCAGGTCCCTGAGACAGTTCAACCAGGAAAAATACCACGTTGATGGCGATGAGGGCATTGTTGACTATGGGATAGGTTTTGGTGGGGATTGTGTCGCGGATGGGTATCATATATTAACTCGCAGAGACTTTTGAAAAACGTTCAATTTTGTTCAAGTTCAAGGATGGCGAATATTTTAACCGGAAGAATACATTGAGTATTTTGAGGATTAAAATCTTCGTCAGACACAGAAATTGGGCAAAAGGGGACGTTTTTCAAAAGTCTCTTGATCTGATTCTCATGCTTATATCAACGCTTCTCGCAGAGTGGGTGAGGGCGCCTGCTGAAATGATGTCCACCCCTGTATCGGCAAGCTGATTCAGGCTGTCTATTGTTACGCCACCTGAAATTTCAACCACAGATTTTCCATTGATGAATTTAATTGCTTCTTTTATCTGCTCTATGTCCATATTGTCCAGCATGATAACGTCGGCACCGGCTTCTAATGCTTGCTTTATGCTGTCCAGATCAGAAACTTCCACCTCTATTTTCACAAGATGGGATAATTTGTCTTTGATGCTTTCTATGGCTTTTTTGATGCCGCCGCAAACAGCAATGTGGTTATCTTTGATCAGGACACCGTCATATAGACCCATGCGGTGATTATGGGCTCCGCCGACCCGGACTGCATATTTTTCCAAACCCCTCAAGCCAGGAGTTGTCTTTCTTGTGTCAACAAGGCGGACATTTTTGTTTGCAATACTGTCCATATATGAGCGAACGTAAGTTGCAATGCCTGAAAGGTGCTGCAAGAAATTCAGGGCGGTACGTTCACCCATCAGCAAGACACAAAGTTTGCCTTCAACTTCCAGCACGATTTTGCCTTTTTCGATAAAATCGCCATCCTTGAAATTCGGGCTGAAAGAAACATCAGGGTCAAGTTGTTCAAAAACCTGGCGGGCAACATCAAGGCCTGCGATTACAAGGGGTTCCTTTGCAACAACTTCGCCGATTCCTTTAAGATTTTTATCAATAAGGTTTTCAGTCGTGATATCTCCGGGGCCAATATCTTCTTCAAGGGCGATTTTTATTAAATGTTGTATTGAATGCATAAATAATTCAGGTGGCTGGCATAAGTATTATAGTATTAACAATAAATTTGTGTAAGCGTTCACGGAACATTGAAATTAGAAATTAGAAATTTGGCCTTCATGCTTTTGTACTGTTTTTCCCAATTTCCAATTTCTACTTTCCAATTTCAAGCCGTGAAGGGGTACAAATTTGTTTTCCTTTAGCTGACACCTGACATCTGATCCCTGATCCCTGATTTTTCTATTTTGCTTATTTTTTCAAGGTTTGCCTGAAGTTTCTGCTGCTTTTCCAGAAGAGCCATGTTCTTTTCTTTAACCTTCTCTACCACATCCGCAGGTGCCTTGTTAAGAAAATTTTCATTGCTCAGTTTATTTGAAACAGCAGAAAGTTCTTTTGCCAGTTTGTTTATTTCCTTTTCAAGGCGGCCGGCCTCTTTTTCAAAATCAATTATGCCTTCAAGTGATACAAAAATCGAAGCTCCATTTACAATAGCGGTTGCAGATGATTTTGGCTTTATCCCGGATTCACTTGCTGAAAATGATTTAAGCCTTGCAAGGTTAATTATGATGTCCTGATATTGCTTTATGGTTTTAATTTTTAATTCATCCTGTGACTGAACCGAGGCTTCAAGGGTTAAAGACGGCGCTATGTTCATCTCTCCTCTGATATTTCTTATGCCGGATATAATTTCTGTGATAACTTCCATTTTCGATTCAGCTTCAGGGTCTTTTTTGGTAATCAGATAATCGGAAGAAGTTGCAGGAAATGCCGCCTTCATTATGGAGCCTTCTGTTCCCGGCAACTTGTGCCAGATTTCTTCTGTAACAAAGGGCATAAAAGGATGAAGAAGAAGAAGTATATCATGCAGAAGTCGCCGGAGAACGCTCAGAGTTGACTGACGCTCGTTTTGCTTTTCTTTTGCATATAAGGTGGGCTTGATTACTTCCAGATACCAGTCGCAGAACTCGTGCCATACGAATTTGTAAATTGCCCCGGCAGCTTCATTGAACCTGTAATTATCCAGAGTGTCATTAACGTTTTCCGTAACGGTGTTCAGCCTGGATAAAATCCACCTGTCGGGAAGCGAAAGTTGATTGTAATCAATGTCGTCATAGCCTTTATTTAGATGCATAAGGGAAAAACGGGAGGCATTCCAGAGCTTGTTGACAAAATTGCGGTATCCTTCGACCCTTTTTTCAGACATTTTTATGTCGCGTCCCTGAGCCGCAAAGGCAGATAGAGTAAAACGGAATGCATCGGTTCCATAATGATCTATAACAGTGAGCGGATCAATTACATTTCCTTTTGACTTGCTCATTTTACTGCCTTCTTCGTCGCGTACCAGTGCATGTATATAAACGTCTTTAAAAGGTACATCTCCCATGAAATGGATACCCATCATCATCATGCGCGCAATCCAGAAAAACAGTATATCAAACCCGGTTATAAGAACCGATGTGGGATAAAAGGTTTTTAAAAGAGGTGTTTCTTCAGGCCAGCCCATTGTGGAAAAGGGCCACAGCGCAGAGCTGAACCAGGTGTCAAGGACATCGGATTCCTGAACAAGGTTTTTGCCGCTGCATTTCGGGCAGATTTCCGGAGTATCCATGGCAATGACCATTTCATTGCATTCCTCGCACGTCCATGCAGGTATCTGGTGCCCCCACCAGATTTGTCTTGAAATACACCAGGGCCTGATGTCGTTCATCCAGTTGTAATAATTTTTGGTCCATGATTCCGGGATTATTTTTGTTTTACCATCCTCAACTGCTTTAACAGCTTTTTTTGCAAGAGGTTTAACATTAACAAACCACTGTTTGGATAAATTTGGCTCAACTACTGTTTTGCATCGGTAACAGTGACCCACCTTATGCTTATGAGGCTCGATTTTTTCGAGAAGGCCTTCTTTTTTAAGGGCTTTAAGAACAGCCTCCCTGCATTCGAAACGGTCAAGGCCTTTAAATTGCCCTGCCTCGGATGTCATTAACCCGTCATCGCCTATGACTTTTATGCTTGGAAGATTATGACGTCTTCCTATCTCAAAGTCGTTTGGATCATGGGCAGGAGTAACTTTCAATGCACCGGTACCAAAAGACGTATCAACATATTTTTCCCTGATTATGGGAATAGTCCTGTTCATAAGCGGAAGTATGACTTCGTTATATCCGATATTCCGGTAGCGCTCATCTTCAGGATTGACAGCAATCGCTGTATCTCCGAGCATTGTTTCAGGCCTTGTGGTTGCAACAATAATTACGCAGGAACCATCGGTTGAGGGATATTTTATGTGATAAAGATGGCCGTCATGCTCTTCATGTTCTACTTCAAGATCTGCAAGGGCTGTATGGCAACGCTGACACCAGTTAATAATATAATTGTCGCGGTAGATAAGGCCTTCATTATAAAGCTGAACAAAAACCTTTCGAACGGCGAGTGACAGCCCTTCATCCATGGTAAAGCGTTCGCGGTCCCAGTCGCATGATGCTCCAAGACGTTTAAGCTGGCTTATGATTGCGCTGCCGTATTCCTTGCGCCATTTCCACACAGCCTCGATAAACTTTTCTCTGCCGAGCTGATGACGGTCACGCCCCTCGCCGGCAAGGTTTTTTTCCACAACATTCTGAGTTGCGATACCTGCGTGGTCGGTGCCTGGCATCCATAATACATTATCGCCATGCATTCTCCTGTACCGGCAAAGAATATCCTGCATTGTAATATTGAGGGCATGGCCCATATGGAGAACGCCTGTTACGTTTGGCGGGGGTATTACTATTGAATATGGTTTTTGAGAGCTTTCATCTTTGGCTGCAAAAAGTTGTTCTTTTTCCCAGAAATCATACCAGCGTTTTTCTACTTCATGTGGTTCATAACCCTTATCAAGAATATTTGAAGTCATGTGTTAATCTTTCTCAGTTCAAAATTTGAATAGGGGATTATTAAATAATCCCCTATTTTTTTATCGTTCACATTTTCCAATTCCCTAAAGGTCTCATTCGAGCAGAAGAGCCTTTAGCCTTTGTATTTCTTTTGTGACTGTTTTTTCTATTACTTCAGTAAGCATGCTGTCGATTTTGTCAGCATACATCTTCTTTATAACTCTTTCTAAAGCTTCGTCAACCTGCTCTGGAGATAATGGGATAGGCTCAGGGGTATCAGAAGCGGTCTCCTTTTCATAGGCGGCCTTCTGCTGTGTGTCTTCTACAACATCTGCAATTAGCTGTCCAAGCTCATCCGATTCTTCCTCAGGCTCAAGTGATATATCCTGTTTTTTATCCTCTGAGGCATCTAATTCTAAACCTAAATCCGCAGAATCGACAAATTCATCATCTAAATAATTATCTATTTCTATGTCTTTATTAAGGTCGTCTTCTAATTTAACTATATTGTCTAAAATATCATCATCAAGCTCAGGGACTTTTTTTTCTTCTGAAACACTGATTGTTTCATCTATATAATCAGGGAGTTCAATATCATCGATGTCTTCTGTGTCTGAGACAACATCTGTAAGGTCTATAATATCTTCATCATCCTTCGGGCTTGCTTCATCGTTGAGTTGATTTGTATCATTGTTGTCTGTCATATCAACCTCCATGTTAAGACCTTTGAAAAACATCCTCTTTTGTCCGATTTCTACGTCTGACTCAAATTTTAATCCTCAAAATACTCAATGTATTCCTCCGGTTAAAATCTTCGCCATCCTTGAACTCGAACAAAACTGAACATTTTTCAAAGGTCTCATATTTATAAAGTGTCAAAATTTTGCTGAAAATTAAGCAACCCCTTATAATTTTAGGAAATTAGCATATGGCATATGGTGTGTCAAGATATTTGCCTTTTTACACCTGAGACAAAAAAGGATTTGCAGAAGGATATTTTAATCTATAACCTAAATTATGCGCCGATTTTTTATTGAACAATCGAAGATTACAAGTACGAAAATATTTATAACTGGTTCAGATGCAACACATATTAAAAAGGTTTTGCGCATGAAATCAGGAGACAGGATAGGGCTTTTTGACGGCAGGGGCTTTGAGTATGAGGCAAGGATAGAGAATTTATTAGCGGGAAGTGTCGAAGTATCAATAACAAAACGCTTTTTGTCGGTTTCAAAATCTCCGGTACAGATAATAGTGGCTCAGGCCTTATTAAAAGACAAAAAAATGGATAGCCTTGCAAGACAGCTCACTGAAATAGGGGTGACCAGGTTAATTCCTTTTACATCTATTCGATCGGTTCCAAGACCTGACAAAAAAAGGCTTTCAGCGCGCAGAAAACGATGGGAAAAAATTGCAATAGAGGCTCTCAAACAGTGCGGGCGCGGCCATGTTACAGAAATAGGTGAAACAACAACTTTTAATGATGTAATAAAAATAGATGATGAGTGTGAGCTTAAGATTGTCTTTTGGGAAAATGAATCAAAGCCTGTCAGCGATGCAGTTCAACAGGTGCATGATAGGCATTATAGAAAAATTTTGACTGTCCTCGGTCCTGAGGGAGGTTTTTCGGAAAAAGAAATAGAAGATGCAAGAGCCAGCGGATTTGTTACAGCCTCACTTGGTCCACGAATATTAAGAGCTGAGACAGCAGCAGTTGCTGCATGCACAATACTTCAGTATATTTTTGGCGATATGGGTTTAAAAAAATCTTGACAAAAATCAGGGCTTCTAATAGGACAAGTTCTGTTCTTAGGGCTCGGTAAAAAATAACTTGGTAGAATTTGCGCTCGAATTTGCCGTAGATTTAATCGATCTGATTGAGCAAAACCGCAGGAATAGCGAGCTATTTCGAGGACTTTTGCGATTGAAGATCGGTTAAAGATATGGTGAAGTCGGGATGCAAAAATGCCAAGTTATTTTTTACCGAGCCCTTAATCAGGCCGAGGTAGCTCAGTCGGTAGAGCAGTGGACTGAAAATCCGCGTGTCGGCAGTTCGATTCTGTCCCTCGGCACTCCTTTTAGCTAACTTCCTTGGTATAGGGTTAGTCGCAGTTTGGCTAACCCTTTTTTAGTTTAGCCGCATGATTCTGATGTTCTTTTTGCGATATGTGATAATCCCTGAACCTTGCCTGCCCAGTTAAATTTTTTGCAGAAAAGGAGCGTAGCGAATTTCACAGGGGGTGTTCTTAATTTATCTTATCTGTCCCATAAGTCTGGAAGATCGTACTGGGATCCAATAAAAAAATATAATCTTAATGCCCTAATCAAGACGCGGCCCCGAGCCTCATCAAGACGCGGCCCCGAGCCTCTTCCAGTTGGGTAAAAGTGGGTAAAAGAAGTGGGGGTTATGGCAAAGGTCTCATGCCATGTCCCAGGGTACGGCGTAGTCACATTCGGACAACTGAATAATGCCTGAGCATGGGGCGATGACTAAACCATGGGCAATATTAAGCCGTGGATATTTTTTGCGAAATGCAGAAATTCCCATTGTGTCGCGGCGGGAAGGGTTGGTTTTAGCTTTTATTTCAATTGGATGGAGAATTCCGTTATATTCCAGTATAATATCAACTTCTGCGCCGCTGTATGTCCTCCAGTGATAAAAATTAGGCATTGGCGATAAAAAGGCAGTCTGTTTTCTTAATTCGGTTGCAACAGCAGTTTCAAACATTGCTCCCCAGAGAGGATGTCCACCGATGGCTTTAGGCGTAGATATAGCCTGAGTCAAGCAGGCAAGGCCAGTGTCTGCAATATATCCCTTTGGCTTGTTACTGACCCTTTTTATTAAGTTTCCTGAATATGCGGGAATTTCAAACCACTGGAAAGTGGCTTTTAAAATATCGAGCCATCTTTGAGCTGTTTGCGGTGTTAGACCCAATTCTCTGCCCAGTTGGCTATAATTTATTTCCTGTGCTGTTAAGGCGGAAACAAGTTGAAGAAATCTGCCGAATAGCTGCAAATCTGATACTTCAGCTAAAAGCCTTACATCCCGTTCAATATAAGTGCGCTGGTAAGCATTGAGAAAATCCGGGATGACTTCAGAGGCCAGGAATTGTGCTTCCGGCAAAAAACCCCGCCAGAGCTGTTCGTAGAGGGTTATTTTATATGTAAGTCGTGACTGGTTCATGGTCAGGAATATATCCGGCGAATCCAGCCATCTTGCAATCCATGGAATAATTGAATCGCTTTGGCTGATTTCAAGCAGACAAAAACTGTGCAGATCCAGAAAAACAGCACGGCCAGCAAGACTTTCCGACATGGATTTCATTACACCCCATTGTTGGGAACCTGTAAGAATATATTGGCCAGAGGCGCGATTAAGATCAATACGCCGTTTTATCGAAGCAACCAACTCCGGAGCATACTGAATTTCATCAAGAATCAGGGGAGGGGGATGATTATCTAAAAAAAGTTCAGGATCTTGCCGAGCGTTTTCAATATCAATAACAGGATCAAAAACAACAATTTCTGACTCTATACCCAATGTATTTTGAAGCAGCGTACTTTTTCCGACTTGCCGGGCACCACTGATAACAACTACGGGAAAGGATTCAACCAGCTTATAAAGTTTGTCTGTCAATATTCTTCTGATATACATGGTGTAATATTGATGATAGCATCATTAAAAGTCAAGTATTTATTTGAAAGGCCGACATGCAGTGAGACCTTTGAAAAATGTTTCCCGCTAAAAGCGGGATTCAAGTTCAAGGAAGGCAAAAATTTTAAATGCAGGAATACATTGAGTATTTCGAGGATAGCGCTATTTGGGCAAAAGGTGGCGTTTTGCAAAGGTCTCGTATAGGGTTGGTCGCAGTTTGGCTAACCCTTTTTTAGTTTAACCGCATATAAGGTTCAAAGCTTCATCTTAATGCACTAATCAAGACACGGCCCCAATCACGCACCGCTTCCCCTATCTCGCTTAGGATTATATAATTTTTGCCTTTCTATTAAAAATAATGTAGTATTAATATATTAAAGCAATTAAGAAACGACCTGTTAATATCAAATATCACTGAATCAAATTATTTGTAGAGGATCTGAATGAACAGGTAAGGGTATCTGAATATGAATTTTCAATGGTTCATTTCGGATTTGTAAAATAAAAAGGGCAAGGCTTTGGAGGCCGTGCCCGATTGTGCCCAAATTGTGCCCGTCAAGGTCAAAAGTTAACAAACATTTCCAAACGAAACCAAAAATGCCATCAAAAAATGCTTTTGATTCAATATGTTAAAAATACTACCAATTCGGATTTTTCAAATGCTGGACTGAAAATCCGCGTGTCGGCAGTTCGATTCTGTCCCTCGGCACTTCTTTAGCTAACTTCCTTGGTATAGGGTTAGTCGCAGTTTGGCTAACCCTTTTTTAGTTTAGCGAGCCCTTAACCGCATATAAGGTTCAAACCTTTATCTTAATGCACCAATCAAGACGCGGCCCCAATCGTTATTACCTAAATAACCGATAATACTCGTTAAAATTATCAAGATGTTCTTTTGCCGATAAATGAGCATTCGGCTGGGAAATGACAGAATATTTAGACCCAACCAGTTTCCGTAAATCGTTTTCAATAATCTTTGCAACACCTTTCCCAATAACAATTACATGTTCTGGATTGCTTTCTTTAACAGCATTCTTTGTGTAGCCGTTCCATGGTGTGTGAATCAAAGAGAAAAAGTCGCCCGCTGCTACTTCCGTATAACGGGTTCTGTTCCCGAGAACAAACGCTTAATGTTTTCAATATGGCGCAGGTAGATAAGTATTGATATGAAAGCAGCGCATATCGCCAGTACTTTTGAATTGGTCGCCTTCCATACAGCAACTGGAAGCATTAATGCCGCTCCAAGAGATCCGACAGATACCCGGTTGCATAAACATATAAACATTATAAAGGTCAGCAGGGCAAAAAAACACGCTATCGGTGAAATTATAATGAAACACCCTGCTGCAGTTGCGACACCCTTTCCACCACCCTTAAATTTCAGAAAAACAGGAAAAAGATGTCCTAATAAAGCTGAAACAGCTATAATGGATATATATATTTCAGCCCAAAAACCATTAACACCCGTTAATTTGATTGCAAGATATACAGGAAACGCACCTTTAAACACATCGCCTGCCAGGGTAATTATTCCTAGCCTGTTTCCTGCTATTCTTCTAACATTCGTGGCGCCTATGTTGCCGCTGCCCTTTTGCCTGATATCAAGGGTTGTAAACAACTTTGTTAAAATAAAGCCACAGGGAACTGAACCGAGCATATATGCAAAAATCACAAGTGCCGGCAACTTTAATATATTTACAAGATCCATTATAAGTTATCTATGAAAAACTACTGACCAGATTATAGTGATAATGCCTGCGAGAATAAAATGAGTCTCAACCAGAAATTCCAGCCTTATGCCGGGAAGCATATAGCCCCGTTCATAGGCTGAAAGAATTACAAATATGAAAACCGGACAGAGCGTAAGCAAGAAGCCAAGGGTTGAGATAAGCTGAAACGCACTCGACAGCAGCAATGTTGCGAAAATAAGAGTTAACATGATTTTTAAAAGGCGCGTGGTCCGCTTTTCTCCCAATAGTATCGGGATAGTTGCCCTTCCTACTATGCGGTCGCCCTGCATATCAAGGGTATCAAAAAAAGCGGTTCTGACAAAAACCATGCAAGCTGACAGAAAAAACACAATAATTGTGCTTACGCCAATACTTTCAGATACTGAAAGAGTGGGGAATATCGAAGTAACGATTCCCCAGGCTACTGCTATAAGAACCGTCTTTGACCCTGGTATATCCCTTATCCTGCGATATCTGCCTCCAAAAAGGCCTTCCGGCAAGAGCCTTATGTTATATGAAAGGCCAAGTAAACTCATGAGGAAAAGAATCAAAAAAGAAGTAATACCCATAAGATAGGCGGCAATCAGGCCTGCACTGCCGGCAAATACAGCAAGTACTGAGAGAAACACCTTATGCTTTCTGTAAAAAAGAGCTCTTTCAGGATCATTGTAATGATCGGCTTTACTGCCGATCAGGTTGTTTAGTATGTGCATGGACAGAACATAAAGTATGGATATAAGAACATGAGGGAAATGGTGCTCGATTCCCTGCAGACTGGTACAGGCGTAACACAGGCATCCGGCACCAAGGGAAACATAGATATTTGTCAAAAGAAGTGATCGTTGTAAGGAAAAAAATGCTTTGCGCCATCTCTGCTCTTTTTTAAAAAATGAAGATTCAAGAGTTCTGTAAACTCTTTTTATTATCCAGTTCGGAGTAGAAGCTCCTGCCGTTAATCCTATGTTTTTGGCTGAGGCAAGGGCTTTTAAATCAAGCTCATCTTCTGATTCAATGTGGTAAGAAGGTTTCCCTGATTCTTTTGCAATTTCAGCAAGCCTCTGGGTGTTAGCGCTGTTATGGCCGCCCACGACTATCACTGCATCTACTGACTTTGCAAAACGTTTTACTTCTTCCTGCCGCCTTGATGTGGAATCACAAATAGTATCAAAAATTTTGTAGTGCGGGAATTTTTTGTTCGCCCATTTTTTTACTTCTTCAAAAAATTCTATGTTCTGAGTGGTTTGAGCAACAATGATGGCCTTTTCAAAGGCAGGAAGAGAATCGAGGTCATTAATATCATCAATAACATATCCCTTGCCATCTGAGTAGCCGTGCAGTCCTATAACCTCCGGATGATCCCTGTCGCCGATAATTATTGATGTATAACTCTGCTCGGCGTGTTTCTTTATAATGGTTTGCACCTTGATTACACGTGTGCATGTGGCGTCTATTATTGTAAAACCGGCTTTTTTCAGCTTTTCCTTTGCCTGGGGAGGAACTCCGTGCGCCCTTATCAGGACAGTGCCTGAACCGTGATCCGGTATATCATCTATGACGGATATTCCCTTTTCTTTTAAAAGGTTCAGGATATGTGGGTTGTGTATCAGAGGACCATATGTAAAGATAGGATTTTTGTGTTTACTGGGCGCATCAAGAGCCATTTCAACTGCTCTGCGTACGCCCATGCAGAAGCCCGCGGTCTTAGCAAGTAATATTTTCATATAATCAGGTTCAGATATTATTGATATTATATAGTTGCTATTTTTCCTTTAGATATATCTTATGCTCTACAAGAGAAAGCGAATGAATACGCGCTTTTAAGAGTTTTTGTTCTCCAAATATGTTGTTTAAGACAAGACCATCGCCTTCAGGTTCGATTGTGTCAACAGCTTCCATGACCAGCTTTTCATCGTTTTCTTCAATAAGATAAGCATTTGCTTCACACATAGTATTTCTCCCTTAGTTATCTGTAAAATCCTTCAGATTTTCCTGTATCAGTGATTCGATAAAATGCGGAAGTGGAATTGAGGATAACCCTATTATTTCAACATTTTCTTGAGTTAGCGGTATGAGAAGTTTTTTGGCGGGGCTGCTTGCAACAGCCTCAGCGATTTTTGGTGTTATTTCACCCATCATGGCATTTGCTAAAATTATACCGATAGGCCCTATGATAACATCAACGCTCTTTATGGTGTGAGCAATGGCATTTTCTCCAGAGGCGCCACGATTTGCTCTTGCCTTAAGCATCTGGGATGTTGCTATAGCATTTGCGCCTAAAGCTATAATTTCAACTTTTTCGCCAAAACATTCTTTGAGCTTCTTTATAATCGTGCTTCCTATCCCGCCGCCTTGTCCGTCAATTACGCATATTCGTTTCATTGTATGTATTTTTTTTATAACTTTTTAATTTTTAGCCTGCTTTTTCGTTCTCTTTTTGAAAGCCGTCTGCTGGGGCCCTTCTTTTTTGTTGTAGGAATCCAGCCGCCTTTATCCTCCCCGTCAATACCCTTTGCAGACATATATTCTGCCATGGCTATCTTTTCTTCAAACATCGGCGAGCTTATAGTGAAAGCCCCTTGAGAAGCCACTGCATTAACTATTTCCAGGTCTGAGCTGACAACTAAAGCTTTTTCCCTTTCTTTTGCAGCCATTTTTATAATAACTGTATCGGCTGACTCACCTATGCGGGAAAACCTTATATCAACTCCTTTTATTTTGTCCCTGCGCTGGAAAAGAAAAGGAGCATTCGTTCCGTCAAAGACAACGGTAATTTTGTGGTGCTTTATTTTTTTATACGCCGCAAGCATATTAATCAGAGCTTCTCTCCCGAGCTGAATATCCTGCCTGTCAAGGTCGCTTAAAGTAGTTGACTGGCGTATTAGATTGTAGCCATCAATAATTATATGAAGAGACATAGTAATTATAATTTGTAGGCATAAGGCATCAGGTGGATAGACTGAAGGCTGAAGCTTTTTTCACCTTCAGCCTTCGGACTTCAGCCTATCCACCTATTAATTACTCTTTTATATAGACTTTCAGATAATTAATTTCACAAGGCCAGAAGGAGGAAGGCGTATTAGTTATACGTCGACGACTGATAACACAGTGAAATTATTTATCTGAAAGTCTATAGCTGTTTTAAAAGGTCTATAAGGCGATCAAGATCGTCATTATTATAAAATTCGATTAGAATTTTTCCCTTTTTCCCATGTCTTTTGATTTGAGTTTTGGTGCCAAGGTGACGTGAAAGATCATCCGCCAGGCTTGAAAGGTATATTCGTTCTGAATCAGGTGGAGATTTCAGGTGCTTTTTCTTTTCTAATTTCAAACGGTTGATCAAATTTTCTGTTTCTCTGACCGAAAGTTTTTTTGAAACAACTGCCCGCCAGGCTACAATTTGCAGTGCTGATGTATCAGCACCTAACAGAGCCCTTGCATGCCCCATGCTAAGGGTATTATCCAGGATACTTGCCTTTATTTGTTCGGGCAGTTTTCTTAGACGAAGTAAATTTGCAACAGCAGATCTGCTTTTTCCTACCCGTTTTGCCACCTGCTCCTGAGTAAGATTAAATTCTGCAATAAGTTGATGGAAGGCTTCTGCTTCTTCCAGAGAATTTAGGTCTTCTCGCTGTATGTTTTCGACAATGGACATCTCCAAAAGATCTGAGTCCGTGATATTTTTTATAAAAGCGGGCACATGGGTGAGCCCTGCCATTTTAGCTGCGCGAAACCGCCTTTCACCGGCTACAAGCTCATAACTGCTTCCATCCTTTCTAAGCAAAAGAGGCTGTATGATTCCCTGTTCTTTAATTGAGTTGCAAAGCTCTTCAAGCTCTTCCTGGGAAAAAGTTATTCGGGGCTGATACCTGTTGGCGTGGATCAGATTTATATCACATTGGAAATAATCAACCCTATCGTTTTCAAAAGGACTAAAATCAGGAATAAGTGCATCAAGGCCTCTTCCAAGTGCCATTTTTTTCCTTTTTTTTAGATTTGAGTCAGATTCTTTTTTTTGTTTTGCTTTAGGCATATTGCTATGTTAATTCCTTAAGGAAATTTTTGATATTATTTAGTTTTTATTATCTCTTTTGCCAGATCAAAGTAACTTTTTGCTCCTGTAGAAGCAGCATCGTACAGCAATATAGGTTTCCCAAAACTTGGAGCTTCTCCCAGTCGTACATTTCTGGGAATAATGGTTTTGAAAACAAGATTTTTGAAATATTTCTCCGCATCTTCGGCTACTTGATACGACAGGTTAGTTCTTTTATCAAACATGGTTAAAAGAATGCCGGCAATTTTAAGATTCGGATTTAGATTGCGCTTTATAAGCTTTACTGTTTGCAGAAGCTGGCCAAGCCCTTCCAAAGCATAAAATTCACACTGAAGTGGAATCAGCATTGAATCGGCTGCTGTCAGAGCGTTTACCGTCAGAAGACTTAAAGAGGGCGGGCAGTCTATTATTATATAATCAAATGAATCATTCAGTTGGCCAAGCAGTTTCTTTAATGCAATTTCACGTTCAGGGTTTGACATCATTTCCACTTCAAAACCTATGAGTTCAACTCTCGATGGAATGACTTTCAGGCTATCTATATCGCTGTCCATAATAAGATTCTTGGGTTCGGTTTTTCCAATCATGCCATGATATAACGTCTTGGAAATACAGGTTTTATCAATACCCATTCCTGTGGTGGCATTTCCCTGTGGATCACAATCAACAAGGAGGGTCTTTTTTTCTGAAACCGCTAATGCGGCAGATAGATTGATAGCTGTAGTGGTTTTTCCTACGCCGCCTTTCTGGTTTGCTATGCATATGATTTGTGACATAAAAAATTCCTAACACAAAACTTGTTATTTGAAAAGGATATATAATATGTTAAAATATATATATGAAATTTCATAAAAAAATATTCGTTATATTTTCCGCTTTGATTTTATTAGCTGATGTATGTTTTCCAAAAGCGGCTTTATGTATTTCAGTTAAAAAGGAAGAGGAAATGGGGCGTGAGTTCATGAGGGTCGTTTTAGAACACTTTGAACTCATTGAAGACCCTTTTATTGTTAATTATGTTAATAAGATAGGCAATAAAATTATTTTGGCCCTTCCTCCTCAGCCTTTCAATTACCATTTTTATATCATAAGAGAGGATACTTACAATGCTTTTGCGAGTCCTGCAGGTAATATTTTTATAAACAGCGGGCTTTTTGAGGCAATGGAAAACGAGGAAGAACTTGCAGGAATATTATCCCACGAAATAGCTCATGTCGTATGCCGCCATATTTCACAACGTATTGAAAGACAATCAAAAATTGGCCTTATAACACTTGCAGGTATAGCTGCAGGGATATTCCTTGGATTAGAAGGAGCAGGAACGGCATCCAGCGCATTGACATTAGGGTCTGTTGCTGCCGGGCAATCAATTTCTCTTGCATACAGCCGCGAGGATGAAATTCAGGCTGATCAGATAGGCTTAACGTACCTTAACAAAGCAGGATACAGCGGTTCAGGCCTGTTGACAATGCTGAAGAAGATCAGAAGTAAACAGTGGTTCGGCTCAGACCAGATTCCTACATATCTGACTACTCATCCGGCTTCGGAAGATCGAATTGTATATATCGGGTCCTGGCTTGAAACCAGCGAGAAACAATCAGGGCAGGTGTTTAATATTGATCCTTATGATTTTCAAACAACTCATATGCGGTTTGTTAGTATGCACGGAGAGGAGAGCATTGTATTAAAAAAGTTCGAAACCCGGATTGCTGAAAGAATACGGAGTTGAACTTATTTTGGACGAAGATATTCAGAGTTATATAGAACAATATGCACATCAGAATAACGTGCAGATATCCGAGACACTTAAAAAATTATTCTTCGGTGCATCAGCATTAAATTATATGGGCATCAGGAAGCCATATAAAGTTACCAGAGAAATGGTACAGGATGAAAAATATTTTGATAAGCTGTTTGCTCGCTGGTATGAAGATCAAAAGAAAAAACTAAATCAAAAGTAACCATTCACGGGTTCAAACATCCCTCATCCAGTCCAGTTAAACCTAAGTTGAGCGATTTTTTGCGAAGAAATGTGCCGAAATCTTGATGCAGCAAGGTTCGCGAAAAGCGTAGGCATACCAATTGGATATGTCGAGACTTTTCGTAAGTCCTTGATGCGCAAGAGATTGGTGCAGGTCGAGTAAAAAGTCGCTCAATTTAGGTTGAATATTTCTTCAGTATCTTCCCGCCAGCCATCCCACATATAAGCATCTTCACGACCCTGCCCAATTACCCTGAACGCATATCGAACCTGCTCTTCATAGAATTTACAGTAAGGGCTGGGGGCATTTACAGTTCCTGAAAGCATTTTGATTTCAGCAGGACATGGCGCTCCGCAGAAATGCCGGATAGCGCAGGTTGCGCATGGTTCTACGTTTTCAACTGTTCTGGTCGTAATTTCCCGAAAAGGTTTGGTTTTCAGTATGACATCCAGATCATCTTGAAACAGATTTCCATCATGATATTCAGGATTTAAATTATCGTAACTTTTCCTGTTAATCCAAATCTAAATCCTTATACCTTGATACACACCTTCTTCATGTTGTGATTATATTTTATGATTTACTGGCTAAGGAACGTGGACGAATTAACTTCCACAAGTAGGCGCATAGATTTGGGTCAAATTCGTTCGATCTCAGATCACAAAAGTTGATGGAATAGCGGGCTATTTTGATATTTTTGTGATTTGAGATCGGGCAAAGGTGGCCTGAAGCTGTGATGTATAGTTGGGGAAGTTATTTCGTCCACGTTCCTAACTACAATGAGAGTTGGCTTTGTTTGTGCATTTTATATAAAATCTTGTCTATCCTGTTATCCTGTCAGATTCTTTTCCAAAAGGCTAAATTGTTACTTTCAATTAAATTCAAAGCTTGCCCTATATTTCCTTAACCTCCACTTTGACCATCCGATCATTCTGGCGGATTGCGTTTACGACTTCCTGCCCCGCAACTACTTTTCCGAACACTGTATGATTGCCGTTCAAGTGTGGCTGCGGCGAATGCGTGATAAAGAACTGGCTTCCGTTTGTGTTTGGCCCGGCGTTTGCCATCGAGATTACACATGTCTCGTGCTTCAGCGGATTTCCTTCTACTTCGTCTTCAAACTGATACCCTGGGCCTCCACTTCCGGTACCCGTCGGATCTCCGCCCTGGATCATAAAATCGCTGATCACCCGGTGAAACGATACCCCATCATAGAAACCTTCCCTTGCCAGGAAGACAAAGTTGTTGACCGTTTTGGGTGCGTATTGGGGATAGAGCTCAAGTTCTATGTTTCCCTTGTCGGTTTCTACGACTGCCTGGTAATTTTTTTCCGGGTCGATCTGCATTTCCGGTGGAGTAGCCCACTTTTTTATCGCCATGATATTTTTCCTTTCTTGTATATTGAGTTTATTCTACTTTGAGTAAGATTTTAGATTGTTGAAAATATATCCTAACTCTTTACAAGTTGCTTCCGACACATAATAAGTTTACTTTTTCCAGATGGGGAATGGGCAAGCGAAACGTGTGAAAAAATTTTGGTAAACGGAGCCAGTCCGCTACTAACAAATTCTCTGGCGTCAGCAGATCCCATGGCCGCCATCCGGAGATTAAAAAGGAACTTAATAAGGGGACGTTTAGGCACCTCATGTTCCATGATTAAAACTACTCCGGCAAATCGGATGACCCGCTTCATTTCACGCAAAGCGTTTTGTCGAGTCTGTCCTTTTAATTCATACAGTGCATGGGAGCAGGTAATCAGATCAAAGCTTTCATCTGCAAACGGCAACGATATCGCATCTCCTTCAATCAATATCACCTTTTGAGCACCTGGCTTCTTCCTGGTTTTAAGCAACATCCCGCGGGAAAAATCGTATCCCACGGTAAGACTTGCCGGATAGTTATTAGCAAACGCCAAAATGACAGATCCTGTGCCACAGCAGATATCCAGAATATAAGGATTAGGTGTTTCACCGAGTTCAGCCATTTCCACCAGTACATCTCGTGTATTTTTTTCATCCCGGCGAGAATGCATTTGGATAAACTTGTCGTACACATGAGAGAATATATCGTAATATTTTCGTCTTCCGGTTCTTAGATCCGACATCCTTTTCTCGCAAGTTATGATTCTAAAGTTTGAGCCCACGAAAAGCCAAAGCATAATCACCAGCAATAACAAATCCAACTTTATGAACGTTGAATACCTTGATTCACCATAAAAAAAATAAAAAACCTCGTTGACCCTGTAAAATCAGGGTGATAGATTGATTTTACCAAACAAAAACTATCATCAACGAGGTGTAAGTATTATGGCACAAGGCATTCTTCCTTTCAAGTATGAATCTGAAAAAAACACAACAGGCATGACGGCTCTGGCAGGTTTGCCGGTATATCTGGATTTTGGTCATTTCTCTCCCTTGACATCCTCCATTTTTAATAGTATTTTAAAAAATTATATCGCCCTGTTCCTGAGTCACTGACGTAATGTTTTATAAAAAGGAGAGAGGGGGGGGGGAGCGACTAACCTAATTTGTTATCTTAGCCCTGGATCTCCCAAAAGCAAATACTTATTACTTTATGATTATTTCGGTCTTGCAAGGAATTTGCATCGTCCTGTTCGTTTTTGGCGTTCTATTTAGTTTGTTAGAACTCAGAACACGGCTTGATCGCAGCTTTTTGTATTTCGGCATTGTGATAATGCTTTTAGCCGCATTTTCAGCGATTGATCTGTGGAGACCGCATCAAGTCTGGTGGATCAGCCTCCAACATATACTCTATTTCTTCATCGTTCCATGCATAGTCTGGTATTTAATGATTTTAACGAAATCGAAAAATATCTTGATCATTAAAGGACTTCTGTTTATAGGGCTTGTTTTTTCTTTTCTGGTTTTCGGCGGATTCATGTTTGTTCAAGAGGATGGCTTTGTCGGCACAAAGGCGTTATATCAGGTGACCGTAGCTCCATATATTATTCTATCAATACTATACATAAATTATCTGATTGTACATAAATTGAGGCATCTTAGCGCTTCGGAAAGAAAAAGCCTCTTTTTCCATTTGATAGGATTTCTACTTCTTTCTATATGCGGTATCATGGATCTCTTGATACTCTTCGGAACGGATTTGGCTCTGAATCTGCCCAGCCATACCATTTTTGGCGTTATTGGACTTTCCGCCATATTAAGCTACTCGTTCGCTGATCGTCTCATCATAATTATCAATGAAAGAGAAAATTCCTTTGCAAAGCTCCAGATGGCCTACAAAAAACTCGAAGAGGCTCGCTCTCTCAGTGTGAGCTCGGCAAGTCCTCAGCCATCATCAATCATGAGGTGAGGAACTATGCGACGGTGATCCTGGGGTTTGCAGAGCTTCTCAAGTATAATACCGCCCTGAACGACGGACTCAGGCCTATAGTTGAAAAAATCATAATGTCGATAAACCGTCTGACTGAGTTTAGCAATGAGATGCTTGATCTTTCTAAAGCGAAGATCCTCAAGGAAAAAAAGCCTCTGAACATATGCGAGCTGATCCGGCACTGCGTTCACGACTATTTTCCAAATAGGATCGACTCTTTCGCCTTTATCAATATGGATCAGGATACGACCGTGTATGGGGACCGGAAGAAACTAGAGCACGTTTTTCTCAATATGTTTAGAAACTCCTTTGAAGCGCAGGCAACCCGCGTGGTGGTAAAAATCATTAATGCCCCTTTTGTCAAACTGATTACTATTGAGGATGACGGAGTTGGCTGTAATTTCGAGAATCTCAAAAATATCTTCAATGCCTTCTATACAAGCCAAAAAAAGACGGGCACTGGACTTGGCTTGTCAATTGCTCGATCCATTATTGAGGGACATGGCGGGCACATAAACGTAGCGTCAAAAAATTTCCTTCCGCATAATGAACACGGACTGATTTTCAGCATTACCTTTCCAGCCTATCAGGAGGCGGAGCAAGAAATCGACTTTAAGGATAGCAGCACTGTGCTGATCAAAAAAAATATCGATTATCTGGAAGCCGTTGTTAAAACATTTAGAAATGTCCGCATTATGCCGGATATTATTCAGGACATTTCAGATTTCAGACCAGAGCAGTTATCTTCCTCAAACGTGACTATCATAGGTAATCCCGACACAATCAGAGAGATCAATGAACGATATTCCGACTGCTGCTGTTTTTCGGTTGCAAGCAGTGAAGGCAGCGGACTTTATGTCGAGGGAAACCGTGATGGTCTTTATAACGGTATTTTCTGTGAGGAGTTTGTTGTCTCACACATGGGAATGGCCAATAGTTAGGACACTCTTCCAGCCATCTATTTGCATCAACACTGCGGTCGAAAATGAGCTAAACTCATAGCTTACATGTCCTCCAACTATAGACTTTCAGATAATTAATTTCATATATTTTTAATAACGAACTGATTTAATTCGGCACCAAAATTATGCTGCCCCCTCAGTCCCCGCTTTCATACTTGAAGGATACCTTGACCTTTGCGCGGTAAGCGAGGATCTTTCCGTCCGCCAATTGCATATCCAGTTCGACTACCTCAGCAATGCGAAGATTACGTAATGACTCCGAGGCCTTCTCCACAGCAGCAGCAGCAGCTTTTTCCCATGACTCGGTGCTTGTTCCAACCAACTCAATTATCTTGTATACACTTTCCGCCATTTTACTCTCCTTTCGCCCACGCACTCTATGAGTTTAGCAGGCACTATGGTTGATAATATACAAACTCTGTTAGTGGCGCAAAAAAGCTTTACATAGTCTGCACCATTATAATTAAAAGCAATACCACTTGCAAGTGCTGAATTGGGCACAAGAAACATTCCGATCACTGCAAAAATTATTATTACCAGTATTACTCAATTAAATCAAGGAGTTCCTGCGGTTTTTCTATCAGGGTCTTTGCTCCATTTTTCTGCAACTCTTTCTTTGTTCTGAAACCCCACAGCACACCAACTGGATGCATGCATGCTGCGAGGGCTGTCTTCATGTCTATATCTGAATCTCCAACATAAAGTATATGCAGTGGGTCGATATTTAATTGCTTTGCTATTTGCAGCGCGCTTGTGGGATCGGGTTTTGGAGGAATATCGTTTTGAAGGCCCATAACAATATTGAATTTCCAGCGGGGAAGAAGTTCATCCACGCACTGTTTTGTGAATGCATGCAGTTTATTGGACAGCACGGCAATCTTTATTTTCCTTGATACCAGTTCATCAAGCATTGCGGCAATACCCGCATATGGCTCTGTTTTTACATTCCAGTTGCGGGCATATTCTTCTCTAAATTCTTTGACATAATCATCAATTGTATCTGGATCTTTTTCTTTTTCAGGCAGGGCTCGGCTCATTAGCTCGCTTATGCCTGACCCGACAAATATTTTGTAATCATCAGGTTTATGGGTGGGAAGGTCATGGTTTGAAAGAAGACTGTTCGCCGAGTCTGCAATATCCTCAAGCGAATTAAGGAGAGTGCCGTCCAGATCGAAAATTACAGCTTTATAATTCATTTTAGTCTTTTGAAAAAAAATTGACAGGATAACAGGATAAACAAAGTTAACTCTTATTATAGCTATCCAGTAAATCATAAAATATAATTACAACATAAAAAAGGTGCATATCAGATGGAAACCTGAATCCCTCAATTTCTCAATTCCTCAACGCTTTTTCTATCACCGAGGTTCGACTGGGTCAACTATAAAGTCTGACCGCCCATACCCTCTCCGGGGGAACAAAACAGGGACGTTATTGGGTTGCAACTATAGTTATTTACAATGCGGCGCTGACCAGGGGAAGATTCTTGACAATAACTTTAATATTATAATAAATTAAGATGAATGTAGTCATGAATCCCCTCCACAAGGGTATGGGCTGTACAGCAGAATTCCAGACGTTCCGCTCTAAAGGATTTGTTGTTAGGCATATAGGTGACAGCCGAACATACCGTTATCATGGCGAGAAACTGAAGCGGCTAAACACTCGGGTGGGAAGGATAATATTACAATTGTTCTCTCTGAAGTAGAATGAGCCCCGTTTATATTCTGTAAAACTTCAAAGTGGAATTTATCCATGCGATACGGACGATATGAAATTATAAAAGAATTAGGCAAAGGCGGGATGGGTGTGGTTTACCAGGCCCACGACCCTCAGATCGACCGGCCTGTTGCTTTAAAGGTATTACGGGAGGACCGAGTAGTCAGTGAAGATTTTGTGTCAAGGTTCTTTAAAGAGGCAAAATTCATCGGTCGACTTTCTCATCCCAACATCGTCACAGTATATGATGTAGGGCGAGACCATGGAACCATTTACATAGCCATGGAATATCTTCAGGGGCAACCTTTTAATGAAGTGATTCGTAGTGGAAGATTAAGTGTCGAGAAAATCATTGATATTGCTTTACAGGTTGCAAATGCCCTTGGCTATGCTCATGAAAAGGGGATTGTTCACAGGGATATTAAACCATCAAACATTATTTTGACCGATGAAGGTAATGTCAAACTTACCGATTTCGGGATTGCCCGCGCAGAAGATTCAAATGCAGCTCAACAAACCCAGGCAGGGGTGATTTTGGGGACACCTTTTTACATGTCACCGGAGCAGGTGATGGGGAAAAGGGTCGACGGACGTTCCGATCTGTTTTCCCTCGGAGTGATCCTTTATGAATTGATTGTGGGTCGTAAACCGTTTGAGGGAGATCATTTTACTGCAATCTTCAGGGCCATTACAGATGATATCCCCGTGGCTCCATTAAAAATTGACGCTTCCATCCCCCAGTCTCTCTCTGATCTAATCATGAAAGCACTGTCTAAAAATCCGAATGAACGCTTTCAAACCAGTAAGGAGATGGGCGATGCCCTTAAAACCTGTCTTCAGGTAAAAGAATCTCTTTCATTGCCCGAAAAACCGATAAGCCCCAAAAAAAAGCCTGTGGTACCTGTTTTAATTATGGGTCTAATGGCGGCAGTTGTGCTTGGAGGGGCAATCTATTTTTTTGGAGCATCTAATAATAAAAAGCAGGCGTCATCCTTATCGACCCGTATCGAGGCTAACAAACCTGTAGATGCAATTTTAATGGTAACCAGTTCACCTTCCGGGGCTCAAGTTTTTTTAAACGATTCATTTAAAGGGAACACCCCCATAAACCTTGAAATTCCAATTGGGAAATACGAAGTTCGGGTCAGCCTTCCGGATTATCTTGGGTGGGAGGCACAGCTTCAGATTAGCGAACCCGGCGAAACTCCGCTGCATGTGCGTTTGATATCTATTGAATAAAAATAATTCAGCCAGACGGTAAGGGCTCGGTCAAAAATTAAGCAAAAATATTGACAAACTGACATTAAAAGGAGTTAAAATACGTGTCTAATAGATTGTCGATTGAGTTTATTTGCAGATAGAAGTTCCTCAGCCCTATAAAAAGGCTCTGGCCTTCAACAATGGGGGTTTTAAAGATGAAAGAAAAATTGTTCAGCAAGATTTTAATTTTTGTGGTGATTTGGGTTGGGCTAACTTCTTCGTCATGGGCCGGCCAGGTAGTGACTGAAAGCTTAAAATCGTGGGCAAAACAGGCATTAGAGCAAGAACAGGCTCTCAAGACTATCAGCACGCCTGATACCGTGGCGGTACTTTATTTCAACAATAAGACAGGATGGTCAAAAATAGATCTCCTTCAGAAAGGCCTCACCCTGATGCTAATAACCGACCTTTCCAATGTAAAAAAGTTTAAAGTCGTAGAAAGGACGAGGGTCCAGGCCCTCGTAAAAGAATTAGGCTTAGGGGATCTTGGACTAGTTGAACCTGGAACTGTCCCCCGAGTGGGAAGATTGCTGGGAGCTGAGTACCTAATTGGAGGGGATATTCTCAAGCGTAAGATCAATGAATTTCAGCTAAAATCCGATCTCTTGAAGGTGTCTGCTAAAGAAATAGCCGGCCAATCCACATCTGAAGGTAAGCTTCTTGAAGAATTGTTTCAAATGGAAAAAGATCTTCTCTTTGAAATCATCAAACTGTTAAAAATCGAACTTTCAGTTAAGGAAAAGGAATTGTTGAAAAAACCGCTTTCAATCAGTATCGAGGCCCTCCTCAACTTTTTCAAAGGGATTTACAATAGTGATAGGGAAAATTATAGAGAAGCAGCCATTTTTTATGAAAAGGCATTAAAAGAAGATCCAGGCCTTGGGATAGCAAGAGATGCCTTGCAGGAGCTACAGGAACTGGGTTTAATACCAAAAAAGAAAAAACGTTTATTGTTAAGATCACTGAGAAATAGGACTTCATTAACAGATCAACTGACTTCTGAAGAGCCTATCAAGAGGGCAAGAACTCCCAAAAGACAAAGCTTGTATGATAGTGGCAAGGATGAAACGTCGGACTACCCCGACGAATATAATGGTACTACATTGGAATGAGGCTAAGGCAAGGTGACTATGTTGCAATAACGCATTTTGTCAATGATGTAAAATATTGAATACGGTTTTGAGGAAAGAACTTTCTGAGAAAATTACAGTGTAACCCAATTTGGAAAGGATAGAAGCTATGAAAAAACTCATAATAGCCATATCTATTGTCTTTATTTTTTTTAGCAGTGGCATTAGTCACGCAGTCGATTTAAAGATCCAAACCGGTACCAACTTTGACTGGTGGGAAAGTGACAAAGACGACCAGGGTTACCAAATTTACGTCCCTGTACAGATCGAGACTGAATATAAGGATTTCTCCTTTCTGATACAGACTGCATTTACACACACAAACTCTGACCTGACAGGGATAAAAGATCATTCCTTGTCTTGTGTTGTCGATACAAAAGTCAACTTTTCTTACGAAATACTGGATAAATTCCCTGTCGACATACTCCTTGGTGTCGATTTTAACATACCAACAGGCCGAACTGATTTGGATAATGATGATCTAATGCTTTTTATGAACCCTGATCTGGTTTCAATAACCAGTCTTGGAGAAGGTTATAACATTAACCCGACCCTTACCATGGCTAAAGAATGGGAAAACTGGGCAGCCGGCGTCGGTTTGGGATACTTATGGCGAGGCAAATATGATTTCAGCGAAGAGACAAGGGATTATAATCCAGGTAATCTTTTTAATCTCACTGGAGAGGTTGCCTATACTTTTTTACCAGACTGGCAAGCCAGGCTTTTTGGTGAGTACGTCTATTTTGACAAAGACGAGGTGCGTAACGTGGACTTTTACCAGGAAGGTGAGTTTCTGCTCATAGGCCTCGGATTTAATCACTATCGAACAAAATGGGATGCAGCCTTTATCGTTAAAGGCATATTCAGGGGCAAGAGTAAATTCCAGGAAGGGGCCTCGGCCCAGGGCCTTCGCACGGAAGATAGAAACAGCTCCGGTGATGAATGGTCCACCCACCTTTCCTGTAATTATTACTTAAATAAGAAGACAACTTTAAAGTCTCTAATTCAGTTTCTCCGGGTTAACGAGAACGATTATTCTTCTGATTCTTCTTTGTTTATCGGGAAAAAACAAATGGCTTCTCTCGCATTCGGGATAACCAGAATCTTTAGTCCGCGCCTTGAAGGCGAGTTAAATTTAAAAGGTCGTATTTTGGACGATGAAAAGAACTGGTATTATGATGACCGCACTTACAAAGGTTTTTCCATAGGTATTAAGTTGAAAGGTAAATTTTAAAACAGTTGCGCTGCCGTCTCTTTTGCTGCGTCCATCCATCCGGGCAGGTCGGTAGATGAAACGGTTTTTTGAGCAGCTTTTCTAATTCTGCCGGTTTCCACTTCCACCAACCGCAGATCAAGGCGCATTTGTTCTTCAATGACCTGATAACCCCCGAATACCATCAGTTGAGCCCCCACCAGCTTGCCTATCCTTAATCGGGTGGTTTCATCCACCAGTGATGTTGTTCCCAGATTCAGCTCTTCGAGAACAAGGAGTAAACGTTCCCTTGCAACGACTGTATAGATATCTGTTTCCTTGAATGTTTCAATAACTTTGGTCGAGAGAAGTTCTCCTATGTCAGGTCGGACAACGTCTGAAGGACTCAGGTCCTCTAAATCCCAAATGGCAACGGTGACAACCCTTTTATACAAGCCTGATTCGGTTGCACAGGCAGCAATAAAAACTATGAATATGACAAAAACGCACACAAAACTTTTGTCGAACAAAATTGTTTCCTCCCAGTAAAAAGCTCCAAATTAGTTAGCTATGTGAAGATTTGTGAAAAAGCCGTTAGCCATTAGCGGTTAGCTCTTAGCTAAAGGCTAACTGCTAAAAAAACTTCGATTTGAGAATAGCATCCAACTGACTGTAATTTCAGGTATTTTGAGGTTTTCATTCAGGCACTAACTATGTCTTCAATTTTTTCCCTTACCTTGTCATCACTTTTAAGCGGCCTTTCCTGTTTGAGAATGCGGGCATAACACAGATCCGGCTCAACTCGTACTATCTCAATCTGTGCAATGGATTTTGGCGAACTGCGGAGCAGCTTTCCCTTATATTTGATAGGCTTTTGTTCTTCCAAAACTTCAAATTTGGTGCCCAAAACCACCCCCTGTTTTGAACCGAGATTAATCATAACCTGGTCTTCAGTTGCCTGAACCACATATCCTTGCAACGGGTATTTTAGTATAATCGTCTTGAGGATCTCTCGATTAAGCTGGTTCAATTCTTTTTTTAAAGATGCCCCTGAACTCAACTGTTTGGTGACAACCTTAGGGATTGCCGAGGTTTCAGTATCTATAAGTCTCAGGCTAAGAAGAGTACTATCGGGTAGATAATAAAGAGATCCTGTACCGATGACTTTCGCTGCCAGTACTTTACCAAGCTTCAAGGCTGTTTCCGGATCTGCCAAATCCGAGGAGCCAAGATTCAATTCTTCCAAAAGCCGTTCTATAATGACCCGTTCGACTACCTGTAACCTGCCGGAGGCATTGAGCTGGTCGGCAAGCCGTGTGGTTATGACAGTAGAAAAACCATCTCTTTCCGCCAAACCACCCCTTTCCTGAAAATCGACAAATGACAAAATCATTGGCCGTGATGTCCAGGTGTCTTCGGTCTTATGCCAAAATTTTTTCTGACTGCGGTATCGGGCTGCCAATTCCTTGACCAATTTATCTATTCGTTTTTTTTGCGCAGTGTTTTTTTGGAGGGCAAGCATCTGCTGGGCCTTGTCAGCCAACACAGCAGCAAAGGTATCTTTTTTGTCAAGAATCAAGGCTTGGCGGTAAGCTTCTAAGGCTTTGTCCCATTTCCCCTGTTTTTCATACGTAACCCCCCTATTTGACATCGCTTCAATGTAATAAGGATCTATATCAACAGCTTGATCATAAAGCTCTCGAGCTTTTTGGTACTTTCCTAAGCTGGCATGAAACCGACCGTATTGATTATACGCTACAGCTTTCTGGTATGGCTCGGCCGACTTTTTTTGAACTGCCTTTCGGTATTCTGCCTCGGCTTCTTTTTTCTTGCCTTGACCATAAAAAATATCTCCTTTGAGTACATGGACGTAAGCTCTGTCAGGGGCTTTTTGCTCTACCTCTCTCGCTAATCCAAAGGTTTTTTCGACTTGTCCTTTTTTTGCATAAACAGCAGTTAGTCCTTCCTTCCCCAATACTTCTCCTTTCCCCTTTATTTTGGATAGATCACTGAAGATTTGCTCAGCTTCGCTCAGGTTTCCTTCTTGCAAAGCCGCATACCCTTTGATTGTTTTGGCTTTCAGGTTTTGGGGATTTTTATTTTCAATATTTTGGATGATGGCTTTTGCCAACATTATTTGATTTCGCTGTAATTCCCTTTCAGCCAGCCTCAATAGCATGACTTCGGTGGTCTTTCCTCCTCCCTGGAAATAGTCGAGCACCTTAACCTTAGGGCCAATAATGCATACGGTTGGAAGAATCAACCGGGCCTGATAAATCTCGCTTACATGAGTTTTGTCTATAAGGATTGGGAAAGACAGGTTGGTCATGTTCACAAAGTTGTCCACTTTTTCCTTAGATGAACGAGTAATACCCCATACGATAAAATCAGCATCTTTGTATTGCTTAGCCAGTTTATTGAGACTCAACAATCCTTGCTGACTCGGCCTTGATTCCACGTCAAAAAAATAGAGTATGATCATAGGATGATCTTTCATTTGGGATAAATCATAGGTTTTGCCCTTAAAGTCTTTCAAGGAGAAGATAGGAGCTATTTGGCCGGAGGCTATCTGAGCATGGCAGAAACCTGTCCCAACCATTATTACCGCCATCAATATTACAACCGAAATAGCCAATTTTGAAACAAGTCTCATTTTAAATCCTCCATATGTTTTTATTGTCACGGCTGTACATCTTTTATAAATGCCATTAGCGTTTCAAAGGGGATGAGGAACCCGACCGTTTCTGTGTTACGGTACCTCCCCTTTACAACCCCGATTAGACGCCCGTTGTTATCAAAAACAGGACTACCGCTGCTTCCGTGATAAACCGGCATGTTCACCTGCCACAATACCTGGTCCCCCACTCGTCGGGGTGCACCGTCAATGATTCCGGGATAAATAGTTTTTGACAATACCGGGGAGCATACTGCTGCATAAAGCATTTCTCCCATTTGCAACATATTTCTACCTTTTGTCAACTGTACAGCGTTTTCCAGTTTAACTCCTACATCAATTAATGTGAGGTCCATATGATGATCAATTTTGACCACGCGCCCTGGCAGCTCTTTACGATCAGACAAAACAACGGTTATGGTCTGAAGCAGTTTTAAATCATGGGCTGTACAGATAATCAGGCCACTTTCATGGATAATAAAGCCTGAAAACTGAATATCCCTGCCGTCGGTATCTGCATAAATGCATACCACAGTACCGATTTGCTGCAAAACCGCGTCAGGGAGAGGCTGATGGGAAGGTTTATTTTTTGTTTCAGCAGAAGGTTCGTTGATATAGCCTGAAATATGCCTCCAAAGGAATTCGGCCCGCCTGTTGTCAATCTGACCGTTGACTGTGCACCTGGCATTTATCCAGGATGCCAGTGAAGAGTGGTGCCATAAGACTATCCGCCACTCTTCATGTTCTTTCTCAGCACATATCTCAAGCTTTCCTCTTTTAATCGGCCCCAACAAGACCTGAAAGTTGCTTTGTCGTAACCAGTCTACAACAACATCTTGAAGTTCGATAATCGGCAGGTCGTATAATCTGCTTTCTCCCCGCGCTGCGGCAAAAACAGGAAAACAAAACCACAGGCATGAAATAAAAAAGACCAGCACAATTTTTATCTGTTTATAAATCATTCTTTCATGATGAGAACAATAGGATGCTTATAAATGGTCACCCTTAATTATTATCTATTGCCAACATTATAAAATTTATTTATAGCTTGACTTGATAAAAATTACAAGATTAAAGGCATACTCCAAATGATCAGCGTAGAAAATATCACAAAAAGCTTCGGCAACCGAGTACTCTTTGATGGAGTCAGTTTTAAGATAAATCCTCGTGAAAGGATTGGGCTTGTTGGAAGGAATGGGCACGGGAAAACAACTCTATTCAGGCTCATGGCCGGTGAAGAATCAATGGACAATGGGGCTATTGTCATACCCCGGAATTACAGGATTAGTTATGTTCGCCAGCATATAGAATTTACAGAAAAAACCGTGCTCAGAGAAGGGATGAGGGGCCTTCCGGAATCGGAACGTGATCATAGCTGGAAAGTTGAGAAAATCCTTACAGGTCTGGGTTTCTCTCAAGCCGACATGGAAAAAGACCCGCTGGAGTTTTCAGGCGGATACCAGGTTCGCCTGAATCTTGCAAAAGTGCTTGTATCTGAGCCGGACCTGCTTCTGCTCGACGAGCCTACCAATTATCTTGACATTACATCCATACGCTGGGTTGAGCGCTTTCTGCTTAACTGGCCGCATGAAGTAATGCTCATCACGCATAATAGAAGCTTCATGGACAAAATCATCACCCATACGGTCGGCATCCACCGCAGTAAGGTGCGCAAAATCGCAGGAAATACAGGAAAGTATTATGCCCAGCTCGCCCAGGATGAGGAGATATACGAAAAGACCCGCTCAAACGACGAGCGACGCAGGAAAGAAGTTGAGCAGTTCATATCAAGGTTCAGAGCCAAGGCGAGACTTGCAAACATGGTCCAGTCCAGGATTAAAACCCTTAAGAAAACAGAAAAGCTGAAAAAACTTGAGCAAATCAAGTCTCTTGATTTTTCCTTTAGAAGCAGCCCGTTTTCGGGAAAACATGTGATGACAGCCAAAGATGTGTCCTTTTCATACCAGCCTGACAAACCGCTTATAAGGAATTTTAACATTTCCATCGGATCTGGTGAACGGATCTGTATTGTGGGTAAAAACGGAAAAGGCAAAACAACTCTGCTTAAACTTCTTGCAGGAGCCATTACCCCTCAACAGGGTGAGGTTACATACAACCCCCGGATCACAAAAGGAGTTTTTGAGCAAACCAACATCAGAAGCCTGGTTGACGCAAGAACCGTGGAAGACGAAATGCTGAGTTCACATTCTGATGTTGACAGGCAGTCGGCCCGCAATATCTGCGGCGCCATGATGTTTGAAGGCGATGATGCTTTAAAGAAAATCAGTGTCCTTTCAGGGGGTGAAAAAAGCAGAGTGATGCTGGGCAAGCTTCTTGTAACACCGGTAAACCTTCTGCTTCTTGATGAACCGACCAACCACCTGGATATGGAATCATGCGATGCGCTGCTGGCTGCAATCGACAGCTTTGACGGTGTTGTGATCATGGTTACCCACAACGAGATGTTTCTGCATGCCCTTGCCCAGCGCCTGATTGTTTTCCAAAATGACCGGGTTGAAGTATTTTCCGGGAGTTATGGAGATTTTCTTGAAAAAGTCGGCTGGGAACATGAAGGTCCTGTGCAGAAGCCCGAAGGAGAAAAAACTGTTTTAAAATTGACAAAAAAGGAACTCAGGCAAAGACGCTCGGAAATAATCACAGAAAAGGGGAAAGTTCTCAAGCCGATTGAGCAAAGCATAGCAAAGGCGGAAAATGATATAGAAAGATTTGAAGATGAACTTTCAGAGCTTAACCAGGCTATGCAGAAAGCATCTCAGAACCAGGACGGTAAAAAAATTGTCGAGTTTTCCCGGTCCATTCACAAACGCCAGTCTGAAATAGACCACATTTTTGACGAGCTGGAAAAGCTTACAGGCTTTCTTGAAGAAAAGCGGGCTAAGTTCGAAAAAAAACTGGAAGAGATTGAAAAGTAAATTAGTCCAGAATCTCCCTTATTTTCTTAGACAACACTTTTATAGTACAGGGTTTCTGTATAAAACCGTCGCAGCCTCGCGCCAATATTTTCTTCGCTTCTCCGTCAAGACTGTAGCCACTTGAAAGCAAGACTTTTACACGCGGATTGATTTCCTTCATCCGGTCATAGGCCTCACCGCCACCCATATTCGGCATAACCATATCCATAAGGACTAAGTCAATCTTGTCCCATTTTTTCTTATAAACCTCGACAGCTTCTTTTCCATTTCCGGCTGTAAGCACCTCATAGCCTAATGTCTCCACCATCTCTTTTTCTACCTCCAAAACAATGTCTTCATCGTCTACCAGAAGGACTGTTCCGGTTGTCCTGGTGATTTCATCTGCAGTTCTGAGAACTTTCCGGACTTTTTCCACCGATGCAGGGAGATAAATACTGAAAGTGCTTCCATACCCCCTCTTGGATTCCACGTCAATATATCCGCCATGGCCGCTTATGATACCGTAAGCAGAAGCCAGGCCAAGACCAGTGCCCATGCCCATGTGCTTGGTTGTAAAAAAGGGATCAAAGATGAACTCCTTAGTGCTTTTATCCATGCCGACACCCGTATCGGTAATTGTCAGCAAAACATAGTTTCCCGGCTTTGGATCGTATTCATTACTCTTTATGTCTTTATGGGTCACGTTTGTGGTCTTCAAAAAGAGATTCCCGCTATCTATCATCGCCTCGGCAGCATTCAGATACAGATCAAACAGGATCTGTTTAAGCTGGGCCTCGTCCGCCTCTATGGCAAATAACCCCTCAGCAAGCTCTTTATGAATCGTAACCCCCATTTTGGTTCTACCCAAAATCTCTGAGGTTTCTTCCACCACCCGGTTAAGGTCAAACCTCTTTACATCATACCTTCCCTTCCTGGCATAACCAAGAAGCTGAGCTGTGAGTTTCGAGGCGCATCGAACCTGCTCCTCAATGCTCATTAGCTTTTTATAATGTGAATCCGAGGGAACGGTCTTCAAAAGCATCAAAGAAATATTTCCCTGAATTGCCATAAGGATATTGTTAAAGCTATGAGCGATTCCGCCTGCAAGTTGTCCGAGTACTTCCATCTTCCGAGCCTGCTGCAATCGTTTTTCAAGCTTTGCTTTCTGTTGTTCAAATATTCTGCGTTCAGTGATATCCCTTATGATTCCGACTGTACCCTCATACTTTTTGTCATGGATATCTGCGTCAATACCATCTGGGCCGGACAAAGATGTTTTTATCTCTCCATCATTGACAGGCGCCGCATAGACATATTTCTGCTTTTCTATGTCCCGTATGTCGCCCACAGTTCCAAGAAAAGCCTTATCCTTACTGCTGACCGCTTTGTCGTATTGGCCGCACGCCATCACTTCTACATACACTGTTTTTAAACTTTTCACATTCTTCGAATCTTCTTCTCGTTCCCAGCCCTTTTGTATTAATCTAACAATAAGGTGTTTTGTTCCTCTTTTTTCGGTCCTTCTCTCATCAAAAAGTTTTGGTGCGTTCTTATCTCCGGTTTTTGATCCCTTATATTTTTTTAAAACAGTGGAACGGCTCACAGATGCAATATCATCAGGATGAATTATCTCACTAAAATGTTTCCCTATCAATTCTTCAGGCAAATAGCCCATAGACTTGATGGTACCGTTTATATAAATAAAATAGCCATCGCTATCTAATTTGTAAACAATATCGGGTAGCAGATCGAGCATATCAGCGGATTGCTTCAATTGTTGTTTAACTTTCACAAAATCATTAATAAGCTCTTTTTTTGTCTTGTCTTCATTTTTCATTTTAAGTGCTCCCTTTACGTGTTCTAAAAAAATTTCATGAAAACTGAGGCTTGGGGCAAAGTACGGATTCCGTTATAATTCTTCATACTTGGTTACGGTTAATATACAGAACTTATTTTTATAGTCAAACATAGAATTAACGAAAGATAAATAAAAAAAGGAACATTAATCAGCTATTTTTATCCTTCAGCAAAGCATCGAGACCAGCGAACGGCCTGTGGGTAGAAGGTGGCTCTTGCTCGCCACCCGGCGTCACCTCGCCATACCATTCCGCTACCTGGTCCCGCGAGTGTTCATTGTCGTGACAGTATAGGCACAGCAACTCCCAGTTGCTGCCGTCAGGCGGATTGTTATCGTGGTTGTGATCTTTGTGATGGACTGTGAGTTCTCGAACTCTCTTGCCTGTAAATTCGCGCCCGCATCGCGCACAGATCCACGGGAAAAGCTTTAGCGCTCGTTCCCTATAGGTTTTCTCCCGAAGCTCCCGGTCACGCCGAGCCTCGGCAATGATCTGATCCGGCCTATCGGTCTTCTTCTGTGACATGTACGCACCCTGAAACCTTTGCAAAACGCTTAATTTAGGTAGAAATATGAATACAAAGAAGCAATCCCTTTTTTAGATATACTGTTGCGGTATCATCAATCAATACATTGCTGATTCCTCGAGTGGCACCGAATTTTAATACATCATCTTTTAGAGGATATTCCAGACCCCGCAGGGTAACGCCGTAAGCATCCTGACCAAGAGGGACTATCGAAAGTATGTCTCCTTTTTTTCCCTTAAAGGTGAGTTCGCCTTTCCCCCTTAACAAAATAATCTCCTGATGCCCATCAATTAACCGAATTGTAACTTTGGAAAACTCTGGTGACGCTGAAAGGAATAAATTGGCTATTGTCATATCCCAGCGTGCACCCAGCGCTCCCAGCACAAGAATTTCATCAGAGCCAAGATCAAGAGCTTTGAAGAAAGCCAGCTCAAGGTCGGTCTGATCTTTGTTGATTGGATAGCTTATGATTTCCGTTCCCGATGTTTGAAAAGACTTTAAATAATCAGGATCCAAAGAGTCCAGATCTCCTATAACTATAGAAGGTTTTATACCCAGCGCCCGGCAGTGAGTCATACCGCCATCAGCGGCAATTATCAAATCATCAGGAAGTATGATATTGTGAATATCCTGTAGATTATTCAAAACTCCATTTGCAAATATTACAGCCCGCAAAACAATCCCTCAGCCTAATCCTTTAAAAATATTTGATGATATTCTTCTTCTTTAAGGTGTTTTTTCAAAATTCCAAGAATATAATCCAGCATTCCACTGATATCATCATCGCTCAGCCTTTTAACCAGAATCCGCATCATCTCATCATCTGTAAACTTCTGAAGATATGCGATCAACGATTTCTCATCAGTTTCACGGTCCAGCCCAAATACTATATTTTCTTCATCATAATTATTTACAAAATTATGTGTGTGTTTCGACATAAACAGCCCCATTTATCAGAAATTTACAAACGCAAAAAGCAAGTTGTCAACAACCTGAGGCAGCGGGCACTTAAATTTAAAACGGCTGACTGTTTGAGCGTATTAGTGAGCTTTAAGAAAAAAGAGACGCTTTTGTATATCCTTGTTAAGGATATGAATTCAAGTCATAAGGATCAATTTTCTTGAACGATATGAATACTCTTTTTCTTTAGGCTCACTTATGCGCGAGTTTCAGACGTTCTTAAATTTAAGTGCCCGCTGCCTCAGGTTAATTTCTGATATCACAATTTCTCAAGCAGCTCACAAAACAGCCTTACCCCAAAGCCGGTACCCCCAACCCCGCAGTATGCATTTCCCTTTTTCATATAAGAAGGGCCTGCTATATCGATATGAGCCCATCTTGTATCTCCGACAAACTCCGACAAAAATAAAGCTGCTGTGATTGCACCGCCCCATCGTGAACCGGCAATGTTTTTAAGATCAGCAAAATCACTTTTAAGATCTTCTTTGTAATCACCAGGCAAAGGCATATGCCAGCAACGCTCATGGGTCTTTTCACCTGAGCTGATAATAGAGTGAGCTAATTCATCATCAGAAGAAAATACTCCCGCTATCTTCTCTCCAAGTGCAACCACACATGCCCCTGTCAATGTGGCAATATCTATGAGAGTCTCGGGTTTATATT
>Ga0255436_1007_pt1 | contig 31436 bp, 21 predicted proteins | sample ANMaggSSYBR02I10_FD_182655 | JGI IMG/M metagenome (GOLD analysis project Ga0255436, IMG submission 182655) | Sediment cell enrichment communities from methane seep in Santa Monica Basin, California, United Staets - ANME aggregate JGI... | ecosystem: Environmental > Aquatic > Marine > Cold seeps >...
GAATAGTACCAAATGTGTATCAATCTGCAGATAAATATCATAATGGAAGAATCACCAAAAGAGGTTCAAAGGTAGCAAGATGGATACTAACCCAGATTGCTCAAGCAGCTTCCAGAAAGAAAGCCAGTAAGCTGAAAGAATTTTTCAACAGGAAGAAGAAAACAATTGGATATCAAAAGGCAATAATTGCTCTGGCGAGAAAAATTGTAACGATTATATGGCATCTCATCACAAACAATGAAATGTATGAAGATGAAACCGGTTATCAAAAAGGAGAAATTCAAAAGAGGAAGATTGTTGAGACTGCTGAAATATCCATTGATGAGAGAATATCAATATTAAGTGAAATATTTGCAATTGTAAACAAAAAGAACACAGATGTAACATGACAAATAAATATCTTTGATCTTAACATCCCAGAAAATTGTTGTTTTCTTTACAACGATAGTCACGGGATGTTAAGACTGAGGGTACTTTCATGCTAAATAATAAAAAGTCTCCTCCGCAGCTCTGCTGTGGTTGGGTGTGTCGGCATAACGTTTGACTTTCAAAGTTGTAGAGACTGTCCAACAATTTAAAAATCCAGAACGAGAAGTACATTATTTTGCAACTTGAAATCATCTTGGATAATATTAAAAAGGAGATCAATGATTGTACATATCTTGATTTTTTTTACAACTGCCTTCTGATATAACATTTAAGCAAAAGATTTTTAACAGAACAAATCAGACGGCTGCAAGGGACCTGGGCAGACCCAACTTTTGCTCAAAAGACCCGGAGCTCGTCAAACACCTGCAAAAGATACTGTTAACACTGGGTTACGACCCGGGCACCTACGGCCTGGATAAAGACGGCGTGGACGGGTCCTTCGGCAAGCTCACAGAAACGGCAGTAAATGATTTCCATGAAAAAAAACCGGGGCCGAGAGGTACCGATTAGTCATTTGGGAATTTAGTAATTTGTTTTGTTTTCAACTATAGTCAGATTATGATGGAATTGTGTATTGGAATTTTTTTAAAGTGGTTGAATTAGCCGGTAGTCTGCTTTTATTTCAGTCACCCCTTCACAACCTTTATGAACAAAGCATTATCATAATTAAAGATATGAAACGGGAATTACTAATCATCATTACTCTCTCATTGATCATCAGCGGTTGTGTAGATCAGGAACCTACTCCTGCTGATAGTACACAAATGGGACTAATTGAGACCGAACTGATCGATCTATCTGATATCACAGGAGAAAATACCGAATTTATTAAATATTATTCATTACAGCCACTGAAAATTAATGTGCAGGTTCCTCAATACCAATTACCGCTACCAGTAGATCAGATATCAAACTATGATGCGTTCTCTGAGAGTATCCCTCTTAGCAGCGAGGCTCTGGACCTGCTGGAAAAGAACGGATTTGTTGTGATAAAAAATCCATTTGATCCAGTAGAAGATGACATTATCCAGCCATATGATACATTGAAGGATGAAGAAGTACCGGTCTTTATAACAACAGATTCGCTGCTGCATCTTTATCATATCCAGTTCGATGAAACGCTGCGCTTAATCGAGGAGAGGGAGTTCTATGATACCATCTGGAAGATCAGTGAAGAACTGTTGGATGAATCAGTTAAGACCTATCAAAACAGTGATGCGGATGTAAAAGAAGCAGCAAGAAGAAATGTTGCATATTTTTCAGTCGGTCTGAGTCTACTTAAACCGGTTCCTGAACAGCTCTGCCCAAACCAGAACGAATGGGAATGCACAGATGCTTATTTTAGCAAAGATGATCTTGAGAAGTATAGTTTTGAGGTCCCGTCATATGTAATAGATGATGTTGAAAAAGAACTTCAACTAATAGATGAGCATTCGGGATTTGTGGTATCACCAATTTTTATTTATTTTGAAGATTATTCCCAGTATGTTCCGAGAGGGCACTATACAAGATCAGAAAAACTAAAGAACTATTTTAAAGCGTTCATGTGGTATGGAAGAATGAGCATGCTGCTTAAAGGCTCTGATGCAATAGCACCGGGTACAACCGATCCGTCAGATAAAGAAGGTTTTATCTCAGTAGAGGATGCCAGAATTCAGACGACAAGTGCATGCCTGATAGCATCCGAATTCGGTGAAGATCAATCACTTTTGGATAAATGGGACAGGATATATTCAGTAACCGCCTTTTATGTGGGATTATCTGATGATCTTGGACCTTATGAGTACATTGATGCATTAAATTCGGTTTTTGGAGAGGCATTTGAACCGGCTGATCTAAATGAAGAGAATATAGGAAAAATAAAAGCCCAACTGGCAGAGTACAGCTCACCTAAGATCTACGGCGGGACAGGAGCATGTAAAATTCCACCTCCTTTTACACCAGAGCAGGCAGACCAGTGCCTGAACAACACCAAGGGATTCAGGCTGATGGGGCAGAGATTCATCCCTGACTCATACATGTTCACAAATCTTGTAGGTACATATACAGATACTTATCAGGGCAACCAGGAGCCGTTCACCCTTGTTATCAGTGGTGCCGGAAGACCGGTAAGAGGATTTCCCAGGGGTCTTGATGTCATGGCATTGCTCGGATCAGATCGATCGATAGAACTGCTGGACGAGATGGATGATTCCAATTATCGATACTATGGGAGCCAGTTCGGGCAACTGAAAGATGAATTTGATTCATTCGATGCTGCCCAGTGGAATAAGAACCTGTACTGGTCGTGGTTATTCACGCTCAAACCCCTGCTGGATGATCATGGTGAAGGGTATCCGACATTTATGCAAACAGATGCATGGAAGGATAAGGAACTGACCACCTCACTGGCTTCATGGACCGAACTGAGACACGATACGATCCTTTATGCCAAACAGAGCTATACTGTGGCAGAGACTTCCTACGTTCCACCCACTGAAGAAAAACCTGTTGTGGGTTATGTTGAACCTGTTCCTGAATTCTATAACAGACTGCTGGCACTGACACTGATGACAAATAAAGGCTTAAGCGATATGGATGTACTGGATGAATCAGCTAAATACAGACTGGATAATCTTGAAGTGATACTTGGGAGACTTGTTGAGATATCATCAAATGAGCTCGAAAATAAAGAGTTAAGTGAAGATGATTATGAGTTTATAAAGAATTTCGGTGATAGTCTGAGTGATGTCATCACTGATGTTGATGATAAGGCAAAAAAGACCACTATCATCGCTGATGTGCATACAGATGGTAATACATGGCATGTTCTGGAAGAGGGTGTGGGATATGTGGACCTGATCGTTGTAGCATACCAACTCCCTGATGGAAGGATATTGATGGGTTCAGGTCCGGTTATGAGCTATTATGAGTTCAAGCAGCCTATGGACGATCGGCTTACCGATGAAGCCTGGAGAGAGATGCTGGATGCGGATCCGCCCCAAAGACCGGAATGGATGTCATATTTTATTGAGGTCTGAGATTCATGAAATCCGCACTGGAAGGTGCGGAGCATCCCGGCGCAGGGGCATGAGGGGTTCTATCGTTTTTTGTTTTTTTTGCTCTTATCAGCAAAAATAGGCACGAAGATAATGAGAGTGTCAACTGTCAGTATTTGCAATCCCTAATAACGTGTGGGATATAAAATGCCAAAACGGGGGATTGAATGTGCCAAGATTTTTGTTTCGGTTTCAAATATTGTGGCTTTACTTACGGGATTGACGGCTTATAAAGTGGGAAGACACGACTTAATCAGGGCACCAAGTGCTTTCGGAAGTTTGTCAATCTAAGGGCTTATAGGCAAATTTTAAGGATAAGAAGAGTTCAGAGGCGTGATTTGAGGTTTTAAAGACGTTATGTGGATTTTGAACTTTTATCAGTGACAAACGAACTATTTTAAATTAGATATTCAACCATTCTTCTCTCGTTATTTTTGCCTGTCTTAATATTCTTGATAATAAATCCACACTAATTACAGCCTTATGAGGATTTGGAATTGTTAAAACCAGATCATTTTTTACCATAAACGGGTGTTTCTCACCAGAGTAAGGACCTTCGAAACCCAGTTTATTAAGGCGTTTGACTAAAACTTTCCAACTCACTGGAGTAAGTTTAGGCAACTGCCAGTTCTCCCATGGTTTCGATATTGAAATTTCCAATGGGAGGAATCAACAACCCCTTCCTTAATCTGATTATTATCCATTCATCGATCACTTCTTCAAGATTCTTCCTGCATTCTTCTAGAGTCTTTCCGCTAGCCCATACACCTTGAAGTTCTGGCACTTCGCCATAATACGGTTCTTCGTCATCTATTATTTCATATTTAGCATGTTCAAGTGTAGCCTTAATATATTGGATCAACATGTCGAATACCTCTTCCTCTTTTATTATAATCTTGTATTATGATCTTTTATATTATCTTTTTTGCGCACGATTTTCTAAATATTGGAAAAAGTATAGGATTTATTGTCCTTTCCGAGCATGAAATAAGTATCGTCTGGAGTCAACTATACCCCGTAATTAATTCCCGGGCCTGTAAATAATACTCAGTACCCTCAGTAGCTGACATTTTTGCTGTTATGTGTATACCGCTGTTGATTATGAATACGAAGAACCAATGCAGCGCTTCTATGCTGATAAGACTTGTTGATACCACATCTGCTTCTGGTTTTCAATTACTTGATGACATGACCAAACTGTTTGGTGACGCTGTAACACCAAAAAGTGTTAGCTACTGAAAGAACCCTACTCAAATAAAATAGATCACGAAAAAAAAGTTGGAGGATTATTTCCCTCCTATGTTATTACTAAACTTTACTTCTATGGGGTCGGTATCGCTGCGATTGCTGCGTCTGCTTGTATTATGCCCGCTCCAGTAGCATCTGCGGCCCAGCGGAACGGATAGATTCCTACAATTGACCATTGGACATAGTTGAAGGCAAATGGATATCCAAGCATTGCCGTAGGCAGGGGTGTTGCGGTTCCTTTGAGAATAGCTTCGACTTGTGCCTGCGTCAAGGTTGGGTTTTTATCTAGCATCAGGGCTGCGACTCCAGATACGTGTGGCGTTGCATGACTTGTGCCGCCTCTATAACAGTAGTTTGATGTTGTTGCTTTTGGATTCCGAGGACTACCTTGAGCCCACCAGGGAATATGCCGATATCCGGAAGTGTTACCTGGATATGGATATGGACCGAAAATCCAGCTTCCGGGAGCTACAGCGTCCAATTCTACATCTTCGTCTGGGAAAGCAGGATTGACATACTCTTTGCTACTGAAAAAGGAGATGTATGATATTTCGTCTTCCATGTCTTCAGCAACGTCTTGGTACCACCATGCATGCGGTATTTGTGGACATGGTTCCAATTCTTGCGGCCATGGTTCCCATTCGCCAGTTCCAGGATATTTGGGATATATCTTCACTGGAGTTCCAAGTTCGTCTACTCCCATGCCCCAGCCGCTTGAACCGACACATATAACTTCTGGATATGCACCAGGCCAGTATAAGAACCCATTGTGTCCGGCAGCTGCCACAACAATTACTCCGTTCCCTATTGCGTGATTAATTGCATCCCTTATTGGTTTACTTGGTTCAGGGTCACCTAAACTCATGCTTATGACGATCTTGATTCCTTCGCTTTCTGCTAGGTCAGCGATGTAGTTGATGCCCGCAGCAACCATTAGATCAGTTCCGTATACCATTCCGTCTAAGCCTTCATACGTGTTTAGAACCTTCACAGGAATTATCTTTGCCTTAGGAGCAACTCCTCTGACATGTTCTCCGTAGTAACTGTAACCTATTATCGTGCTGGTTATGTGGGTGCCATGACCAAGTTTTCCAAGGAACGTTGTTCGATGCACAGTGCCACTGTATATAAGTTCGTCTGTTTTTTTGTCTTTGCGGACGTTTTCACAGAATCCTATGCCGTACTTTGTAGCAATCCTCTCCTCTGGGAAGTAATTATTCCAATTTGCAACGAGTCCGGTGTCTAGCACTGCAACGTAAATGCCTTCTCCGTCATACTCTGTTTTCTCAACATCAATTATGTCAAGGTCCCAAGCCAATTTACCATCACTGAAGTCCAGGGGGAAATCTGCGAAGTTTGGTGTTTTGGCGGTGTAATCGTCTGGTAAATATATTTCATTGGGGTAACTCAACAACACTCGATCTGACGTTGGAGTTGTCGATTTCGCTGCAGCGGAGCCTATTGCTATGCTCACGATTACCAAAAATGCCATAAAAATTACATATTTTCTTTTCATTTTATCAATACTCCCTTTATGAGTCACCTATACCCCGGAATTAACTCCCAGGCATGTAAATAGTGCTCTAGATACTGATTTTGCATCTTGTCCGCATTTACCACTATACTCCATACCACCAGCAACAACTACATTCTATAAAAATTAATCTCTTTTCACTTTAAAATCTATGGTTGTGCAAAAGCAATCATCTTATTTGATGATTTTTATAATATTTTTGCGGCATATTTTTATAATATTAGTAAATAAAAAATCACCGATTGTAACAAGTCGAGACCGTTATACTACTCCGTAAGTATAATTTGTAACTCTATATGACTGCCACAGAGCTCACAGAGAGCACAGAGAGACGAGTTTGTGGCAGAAAAAGCACCTCTGTGCTCTCTGTGCTCTCTGTGGCAGAAAGTTACAAAAAACAGATACGGTTTAGTATACAATATATGTTGGTGAATATTATAAAACCGCAGATGGACGCAGATTTTCAGGTAGCATATCCGCGTTCGTATATACACTATTCTTGCAACCTCAATCATCGGTTTTAATCTGCTATGCGTAGCCCAAAAATACCACTTTTTATGATAATCTTCAGCAAGAAGGTGTTCATTGATACTCTAGAATTCCTGAAGACTTAGCTTCAGGTTGTAAGCCCTGACAGTCTTCAAATTCATGTCTTTGAGGCTACCTAATGTCTCTTTTTGCATTTCGGTTAAGTTATCCGGATTTTTTAGCCAGATATATTTGGTTTTTTTGAGACTTTGGTTTACCACCACTTCTTCTAGTGTCGAGTCAACCATACAATATTGCAACATATATGATCTTACACGGTTATATTTTCCAGTAATTTTCAAGACGCTGATTAACGCAGATTAACGCTGATTAACGCTGATTTAAGGTTGCATCTGCGTTAATCAGCTGTTAATCGGCGTCTAGTGTGATTATTGAATAATTAGATTTTAGAATTGAACCCCATACCCTTTATAATCCGACACTTGATGGTTGACTTAACACTAGACTAATTATCTACAATAATTCTTTTCATCCGGACAATTAAGAAAATGGCATTATCTGCGCAACTTTAAGGTACAATAAAGACAATTTCCAAAACATTCCAGCGGTTTGGATAATATGATAGTCAATGTAGAATGCGTAGGGTGCGGCCAGTGTGTAGTATTTTGTCCCAGCGAGGCAATTTCAGTATGGGGCAGAGCAAGTATCAGTGATAACTGCACCGGGTGCGGTATCTGTATACCATACTGCCCGCTGGGTGCCATAAGGGAGGATGGGGCATGAAAGCCCTGATAATAGGCGGGGGCTTAGGCGGCCTGCTCACTGCAGCGCGGCTCGTAAAGGCAGGACACAGGGTAGAAATATTTGAACGCCAAGCCCTTATCGGCGGGCGGTTCATCAACCTGGATTACAAAGGCTATAAACTGACATCTGGCGCCTTGCACATGATACCTCACGGCTCCCGGGGCCCGCTGGCATCCATGCTAAGGCAGGTAGGGGCTGATGTTAAGATCGTCCCCTCATCACCCCCGGCCATGCTCAGGATGCCTGATAACGGCAGTTTCAGGGATATATCCTTTGAAAAATTCTCCAGCCCCCTTTCCCTGACTGACAAACTGAAACTGTTCTACCTCACTGCCAAATCCAGATTCGTGAAACCCGGTGATGAAAAATTTAAAGACTGGTTCTTCCCATTCATAAAGGACCCCTGGCTCATCAAATTTGCAAATGCTTATTGTGGATGGGCATTGAGCATGCGTTGTGATGATGTATCTGCCAGAGAGATGCTTACAATAATTGACAATATGCGCCGCTATGGCGGTCCAGGCGTTCCTATGGGGGGGTGCAGTGCCATTATCAATGCTCTTGAACAGGTCATACTCTCAGGCGGCGGCATAATACATACCAACCGCCAGGTAGACCAAATACTGATAGTGGACAACAGGGCAGTGGGAGTGGAGACTGGCAGCGAGACCATACTGGGGGATGTGCTCATAAGCGATATCGGGCACCAGTTAACAGCACAGTTATATGACCACTCTGACACAGATGAGTTCAAAGAATACACAGCAGCACTGAATTCGACCAGACCAGCGCCAGGTATCAAGATATGCCTGGGCGCAAACATGCCGCTGATAGGGCATAGCGGTGTATTGCTCACGCCTTATGCCAGGCGGGTAAACGGGATCAATGAGGTTACCTCTATAGACCCGTCCCTGGCACCGCCTGGAAAACATCTGATCATGTCACATCAGGCATTACAATCCGACGACATCCAGTCTGAGATAGAACTGGGACTGAAAGACCTTGAGGATATATTCCACAAAGATGACTATGAGGTACTGATGGTCCAGACCTACCGGAACGGCTGGCCTGTGAACCGGGCAGGTTCGGGCTCGGACCTGGGCAATACCACGCCCATTACGGGACTTTACATTGTGGGGGACGGCGCCAAGGGCAAAGGCGGTATCGAGGTGGAAGGCGTGGCAATGGGAGTGGAGAACACGATTACGCTATTGCAGAATTTTAAAACGAATTAGACCAGAGAGGATATATTCTATGTGGTATAGTTTCCAACTCGATCTACCCGATTAGTTCCTTGATCGCTGGAATCTCATTTTGTGTAACCAATATTATTTTCTTGCTTTTGGCATACTCTGTGGCCTGCCTGGTAAACCCGCGCTTGCTTATCAATATAAGTTTCCTGGGATGTTTTGCAAATTCTGATGCTGTGGTCTTTGCCATGAATTTTTCGATTTCCATGTAACCTGTTTCTTTAGCGCGCCATTTGATCTCAAATATATGCACAATATCGTCATTTACACCTACCAGGTCGAACTCGATACCATCTTTTAAATATTTGTCAAAATGAAATCCAAGAGACTTCTCAAGAGCATACTTCAGTTCATATTCTTTTGCAATACCGAGTTCAGTAGATGCTTTCTCGAACTTCTCTTCAATGTCACGCACCATATCTTCTATAACCCTTTTACCGGGCATGGTATCAAACTCAACACCTTCGTAAACATTCATTATCCAGTATCGTAAGACCGGGTCCCGGAAATAATAGCGTTTATCCTCTTTCACGATCAGGTCAATATCTATCAGGCGTTCAAGCAGGTTCCTTGTGACCCCGTCCTTCCGTTTGATAGCCTGTGCGATATCCGTAAGCCTTACTCCGTCTTCTTTTGCCAGTTGGTGAAGTATTGTCCTCATAAGCGCATCTCCGCGAACCCTGGACATGCTGTTCTCGAAAAAATACCTGCACATAAGATTTATGCTGCCATTTTTAAGCAGCGTTTCAAGTGCAAAGGCTTTTCTGGCCCCGTTCACATTCATCTCTCCAAGTTCATTCAGGCGCTCACAAATTGAATAAATGTAATACGGATGCCCGAATGTCAGGTCATGTATCTTCCCCAGGACCCTTGGATCGCTGATGCCTGTTATCTTTTGCGCCAGGTCAAAAGTTGCTTTTTTCTCAAAATATGCCACTCTTTGTACCCTGAACTGGGCAAAAAACGGGGAGTCTGCTTCCCCGAACACCTTCTCAAGCATCCTTATCGCAGAACCGGCGACTACATAATGAGTTCTTGACTGGGTCTGGATTATGGAACGCAGCAGACCGATTATGTCATGTATTTGCGGAAAATTATCAATCTCATGTATTCGCTGGAACTCGTCCAGCATAAGTATGATATGAATATCCTGTTCATTCGCAAACCTTTCAGGAAAAATAAATGCAAGTTCCAGTAACAAGCGCTGATTTGGTTTTGCTTTATTGAGTTCATCGAACATCGAATGAACTGTTTCTACAGCCGTATTACTGTTAGTGTCTGCTACTTTTTTAACAAGACCATTAACATCAAGATAAGGGATTATATCTACGTCGTCCAGGAACCAGCGCAATATCTGACCCACATACTGGACTGCAAAAAATTCCGGTGTGGTGTCCAGGCGCTCAAGGTCCATGTAAACCGGAAGGATATGTTTATCTTTTTCCCTTGAAATGTATTCCTTAAGTATCAAACTTTTACCAATTCTGCGAAGACCTATGAAGCATATGTTTTTGCCAGAGCCGTCTAAGATTCTCTCGCTATTTTTAGCAAGCATGGCAAGTTCAGCTTCTCTGTCAGTAAAAGACCTTCGCTCTTGTACGGGATAGATGCTTTGGATTATATACCGCATGGAATATATTCTATGTGGTATAGTTTAAATAATTAATTGCTTGAAATTTCTAAAAAAACACTTGAAGAAAACCTGCTTGATCTTGAAAAAGGGCCATTGAGCTGGCATTGGAATGTAAAGCAGAAGGGAAATGCAGTGAAAATGAAAAATTGTGCGATGAAACCAGGATTTGGGAATTATTCAAAGAAACTCGCTTGAAACTTGTGAAAAAAATTTGACATAGATACGTATATGTTAAGCTTCTATTACTTACTAGTGTCGAGTCAACCATACAATATCGCTCGATATATGATCTGACATTGTTCCATTTACCAGTTATTTTTAAGACGCAGATTAACACAGATTTACGCAGATTTAAGGTTGCATCTGAGTAAATCAGGTTAATCTTCGTCCAATATAATTATTGAAATAATTTGATTTTAGAATTGTGCCCTATGCCATTCATAATTCGACACTTAAAGGTTGACTCGACACTAGACACGTAGGATTAAAATACGAAGAACACCTGTTGCCACTTGAGTATAAAGTTGACCATTTCGTGGTCATGAACTCCGTTTTTGAAAAACGGTGTATAAAGACTGATGCTCAATAGTCATTTTGCCATTAGATTGAGGCTCTGGCATTCCAGAGTATATTCGTTATTTTTTGATTTATGAGGTATTTAAGGCGTGTATTTATAAAAAATTCATTTACAAATCCTTCAATTGAAATTCTAAGTAAATTCTAACTATTACAGTTGTTTAGGTACATATTATTGCTAAAAATCCAAAAATAACAAAAAATAGGATCTAATCGTAACGTATTCATTAGCACCTATCATAAATACATTTCGATACAGTTGAATTAATTCTATTGAGTTTGTGCATATATTGTATCAAAAATTGCCTGAAATACCCTCAATCCAAACCCATATAATGAAATTTTAGAAAAACTGACACTTTCTAGGTGTTTATTGGCATTTCAAAGCTGTTATATCCATTTTGCCAGAGGCTCGATTGTTTGCATTTAGTCTTTTGAATGAGGTGCAGGCAACAAGTATTAAAAAAAATTTAATTTTATTCTATATCACTTATTCCTTTTGAAAAGATATGCAACTGCCAGTAACCCTGTGATAGAGAATGTAATTTCGAATCCAAAAATTTTATTATCGGAATCACTTGTTTTATTTATTGCAGGTGAGACTGATGGTTCAACTTCTGATGATAATTTTACCAGCCAGATTTTATCAGAACCACCGCTTGCTATTACATAACCCCCATCAAAAGTCTGCTGGACTGAACGACCTATATGAATTTCTCCTAATAAATCGCCAATTGTCTTGATCCATTCTTCACTTCCATTCTTATCTGTTTTTAAAATGTAAATATTACTCCCATCAGCTTTACCAGTTATGATGTATCCTTCATCAGAAGTCTGCTGAACAGAATAACCCATATCCAAGCTCGGTCCCCCAAAAGTATTATTCCATTCTTCATTTCCATCTCCATCAGTTTTTAAAAGGTAAATATCAGTCAAACGGGTTCTGAAAAACTGGCTACTACCAACAATTATATACCCCCCATCAATAGTCTGCTGGACAGAATACCCACAGTGCCCTTCAAACGTCTGATCCCACTCCTTAGTTCCATTTCCATCAGTTTTTAAAAGGTAAAAGTTATTTACATCAACTTTACCGGTTATAATATAACCTCCATCAGAAGTCTGCTGGACGTAATAACCTTCATCCAAATTCTGACCCCCGAACGCTTTGTTCCACTCTTCATTTCCGTTTCTATTTGTCTTAATGATGTAGATATCATTCTCCCCGGCCCCGAAAGACTGCGTATTGCCAGATATAATGTACCCTCCATCTATAGTTTGTTGAACACAATACCCTTTATCTCTGGAAGGACCGCCAAATGTCTTGCTCCACTCTTCATTTCCATTCATGTCTGTTTTTATAAGATATACATCATTTTCACCAGACCCAAAAGAAAACGTATATCCAGATATGATGTATCCTCCATCAAATGTTTGTTGAACAGATAAACCTCCATCCCTTTTTTGGCCTCCATACGTTTTATTCCACTCTTCATTTCCAATTCCATCTACTTTTAGCAAGATTATGTCAGCAGTAGAAGTAGTACCAGTTATTATATATCCACCATCAGAGGTCTGCTGGATGGATGGAGTAGAGATGTTTGTCTGAGATTTTTTATACCATTCTACATTCGGTACTTCAGCACTTATTGAAATAGAGGAAACATTGGCAACGTGAACAATTATCGAATTTGAATCAGAGGAAAAATATCTGCCTTCAGCATCGTTATATGTCACAATTGCAGGGCAGAATATGAATTTCCCTGGATTTGTTGCTTTTAGCGAATATTTCAAGGTTTGTTTTTTTCCAGGTTCTATATTTCCAAAGTTCACTAAATCCGTTACATTTAAAATTTCGATACCATTCGGGATTGTTTCTTCAATTTCTACATTTTCAGCAATTCTACCGCCTATGTTTTCGATCGTGATTGATAATATTGCCCCCTCTTCTTCTAAAATTATGGGCGGAGAAACTGATTTTGCAAGTATGAGATGAGGTGTTTCTTCAATATTATATTCTGCTAATACAGAAACGGTAGGTTCGGAGGAGGCATATTTACGGATTCTGAACCAATCCCATTCACCGTCATAAATCGATATAAGCCCTACCTTATTCACGGTTTTAATATCATTATCCCTGAGAGTTACAGTGTTGATAAGGTTCCAATTACAATCAAAAATTTCTACTTTTGCAGACCCTCCTGAAATCGTAGTACGGATAATATACCAAGTCCAGCCGTTAATCCCGGATATTGGGGACGTATTAAATTGATGCATCGATTCTGGATTTTTTTTAATGTGTACCGACTTGATATCTCCGGTGTTCAATAAAAATTCCCAAAGCAAATTGGTGCCGCTCATTCCACCTGCCACACCAACCTTATTACCTCTTATTTTTGATTCAATAATTATATTATCTGTCAGGGTGATATCTTTTATAAATATTGCCGAATAAAAAAAGAAATTCGATGCTTCATCAGATGGTTTTATTGTTCCGTCACTTTCGATCCAATTTTCTTCATTATCATGCCATCTGTCTGTATACGTTTTGTCATCAAAATCATCAAAAAATTCCAGCGTTGCATTTACATCACTCACACTGCTTGCTTTTTCATTTCCATAATACATTTTAATATTCATTTCCCCATTTGCTGTAAATTCTGGAAATTTCACCCAAATCATTGCATTTTTTTTATTCGGATCATATTTTTCAATCCATATATCAAGCTCTTCTCCACTCTTAGTAAATCTAATGTCAGAGCCATCAGGCTTTGCATTATCTGGAAAATTTGAAGGATCAAATTTGAGTGAAACTTGATAGTCTTTTAAAGCCTTTCCTGAATTTTCTGTAATTATAATCTCTCTATAATAATTCCAATCTCCTCCACCCGAATTTGAAAGTGCAGAGGCAGTGCCAACATTAGATAATAAAGAAATAAAAAAAATAAGGGTCAAAATTTTCAAGTTCATTTCGTCTAACCACCATATTAGATTATAACATAATTAATTTTTTTCTGGTTTCTTAGTTTAGATTTCAAAAAGAGCCTCCCAACTGTTTAATGGAAACGTCTCCGAGTTTACAGAGAAGGTGGCCTCCTATTTAAAAAATATACAGCTGATAGTAATCCTATAATAAATAATAATGTTCCAAATCCAGAAGTCTTTTTCTCCATAGATGAATCAGTTGAGAAATTATCCAACAATGTTTCATTTGTTATATTTGAGCTTGTTAAAGGTGGAGTAATGTCTACCTGAATAGTTATGGGATTTGATTCATTGAAAAAAACTGTGTCTTTATCATCTTGATAAATCACTGTTGAAGGGGATAACATAAACTTTCCAGCTTCTGTTGCTTTAATTGAATATTTGAAGTTTTGATCTACTCCCGGCTCTATCCTTTCGAGAAATAATGATCTCGGTCCACTTATAAATTCAAAGCCGTTGGGAACTGTATCTACAATTTCTACGTTTATAGCATTATTATAACCAGTGTTTTCAACCATGTTTGATATTATTATGTTTTCTCCTTCTTGGATTATGGATGAAGAAGTTGATTTTGTCAAAGTCAATGATGGTATTTCCTTTATCTTATATTCTTCAGATATAGAAGTGGAAGGTTCTGGGGATGTGTATTTGCGTACTCTAAACCAATCAAATTCACTATTTTGGGCGGAGATAAGTCCAACCCTATTACCAGTTTCATTATCTGAGTAACCTGCAGCAGAGTTGAGAATGTTCCATTTAGAATCAAAAAGTTCTGCTTTTGCAGTTGGTCCCAAAGTTGTGCCACGAATAATATACCATGTCCGATTGTTCATATTTGAAATTGGGGCATATCTAGTTTGGAAGAGATTTCCATCTGATATTATAGAAACACAAACCGAATTTTTATATTTTATATCTATATGATAGAACCAACAATTCGAAGAGTCATTCATCCGAGTTGCCACGCCAATTTGGTAACCTCTCAATTTAGATTCAATTATTATATTATCTGTGATAGCAACATCCTTAGCATATAATGCTTTTTTTGCGTTATCAATTTGCATTATTGTTCCTTTGCTTTGTGTCCAATTTCCTTCTGCTACTTCCCATTTATCTGTATATGTCCCATCATTAAAATCGTCATAAAAATCCATAACAGCTTCTTTATTACTTCTAATTCCTGCTTTTTCATTCCCGTAATACATCCTAATCTTGACTTCACTATTTGCTGAAATGTTTGGAACTTTCACCCATATTTTTGCAGTTTTCACATTGGTGTCAAATTCTTCGATCCACATATCAAGTTCTTTTATAGCTTTAGTGAATCTTATATCGGAACCATCAGGTTTTGCTTCAGCTGGGAAATCCTTCTTTTTTAGTTCGATAAATATTTGATAGTCATTCAATGCATTTCCAGAGTTTTCTTCAATGGTAATCACTCTATAATATTTCCAATCATATCCACCCGAATTTGAAAGAGCAGAAGCTATACCAATGCCAAATACTAAAACAGTGAAAAAAACAAAAATGACAATTTTGAATGTCATATAATCCAACAACCTTAATTAATTAGTTGTGCGCAGGATATATTTAAGATTTTCGAAAAATAGATTATATACTTTTTAAAGTATATATGTATAAGTTTAAAATAATATTATATAACTCCCTGTTATTCTGCCATTAATACTATATGTGCTAAAAAACACCCTGACACTGCTAAACATTTAAATTCCCGTAGATACCAGCATCAATACCGCAGATACCAGTGGTATGGTAAGGTTATCGTCCAGCACGCGTCCGCGTATCTGCCAGGGTACGCCGTCGGCCAGTGTCGCACCCAGGGCGCCCAGCGCCACTGAATAAACTGGCAGCGGTGCCAGTCCGGGCGCATGGGCTGCAAGATAACCGGTAAAAAAACTTACCAGCAGCATTACCAGCAAAATTGGTACCGGTTTTATTGGCAGGCGCATCTGCCTCACATCTGCTTTTTTACCCCACATGGCACCAGCTATACCCGAAGAAAAATCACCCAGGATTGCCATGGTCAGCGCAGTTATGGCAATGGTCTTCGGGAACAGTGCAATAACAATACAGGCTGCAGTAATAGAATAGACATACCCTGCCACCCTATGCTCTTCGGATGGGCGCAGGAGGACTGCCGGATACCTGAAAGATCCGCTCAGTCTCATCCATTCTAACTGCAGTGTTACGAATACGAGCGGGACAAGCCAGAACAGGACAGTAAAACGGTCTGTGAAATAGTATACCACCAGGATGAACATCCCTGCTAAGTGAATGGATTTACGGAGCAGCTCTTTTGAGAGAATGACAGACATAATTATGTAATATTATCAATTATTATGCAATTGGGGTACCGGCATCCTCGAATCTGGTATAGCCTTGTATCAGGTCATGTATGGTGTCTGCGATGGTATCAGCAGGGGCGCGGACCTGCTTCATGGAATCGCGGTCACGGATGGTGATCGTGTCGTCCTCCAGGGTATCGTAATCTACTGTAATGGAATACGGCGTGCCGATCTCGTCATTCCTGCGGTAACGTCTGCCGATAGTGCCCGAATCATCATAGGCTGCCATCACACCTTTGTGTTTGAGCGCGGATTCTATCTTCCGTGCAGGCCCTATCAGTTCCTCACGGGTCAACAGCGGCAGTACGGCAGCCTGTACTGGCGCTACTTCGCTCTTCAGTCCCAGTACGATCCTGCCTTCATCCTCGCTCTTCACCTTGTCTTTACCCTGTACTTCGTCCTCGCCCTTCACCACGTCTTCGCCATGCACTTCCTCTTCCCTGAAAGCATGTTCCAGCACTGCATAGATAATACGGTCTATACCGAATGAGGGTTCAATTACATGGGGCACGATGTTCTCACCGTGTATGGTTTCGGTCACCTGCTGTATCTCGTACATATCAAGAGGTATGTCCACCTGTTCCCCGTCAACCTGGATACTGATAGGGTCAACTTTAAAGGGAATAATGTTGGCATCGATTTCCAGTTTTTTCAATGCATCCATTACGGCCTTTGCCTTGCCCTTGAATGCAGGTCCTATCTTACCCATATCAGGTTTGACCACCACTTTTTCCACAACCCTGGGTTCATCATATTCCACATACACTGACAGGTCGGTCTTGCTTACCCTGCTGTGGGCATTAAGGTCATAATCGGTACGGTCGGCTATACCTACGATCTCCACCCAGCCGAACCTGTCCGACAGTATCTCGGCATCCCAGCAGTCTATTGCATAATGGGCCATCTCATCCTTCATATGCTGCCTGAAACGCAGCCGTTCAGGGGATACGCCCACCCGCACCAGGAACTGGTGGGTCATTGCGAGTGCATATGCCAGGAACTGGTGGGCGATGATACCCTGCTCCACTGCCTCGCCCAGGCTCATCTCGATCTGGTCCTTGCCTGATGACTGGGCCGGGTCTGAATACAGGATCAACGCATAATCCCGGATGCTGTCAAAGCCGGGATGGCTCTTGTCCCTGGGGTCCACGAAGATCTCGGCCTCTGCCTGGGTGAACTCCCGCAGCCTGATAACGCCCTGACGCGGTGATATCTCGTTGCGGTATGCTTTTCCTATCTGAGTGACGCCAAAGGGAAGTTTTTCCCTGTAAAAGCGCAGCAGCCTGGGGAAATCCACGAACATGCCCTGTGCGGTTTCAGGACGCAGGTAACCGACACGTTTGGAGCCGGGACCGATGGATGTGCTGAACATGAGGTTGAACTCGTACACGCCGCCCAGTTCGCCACCGCAGTCAGGACATTTGATATTATTCTCCTTGATAATAACAGAAAGTTCATCCGGGGTTAGCGTGTCAGGATTGCTGGCAAAATCCTCTATGAGATGGTCTGCCCTGAAGGATTCGTGGCACTTCACACATTCGGTCAGCGGGTCTGAGAACCCGCCAACGTGTCCCGAAGCTACGAACACGTCCTCTATACCGATGGTAGGCACCTCAATTTCGTAGTAACCTTCGTTAATGACGTAAATATCGCGCCAGATATTTTCTATCCTGCGCTTAAGCATGGCGCCCAGAGGCCCGTAGTCATAGAACCCGGCCGTACCACCGTAAATTTCGAATGAGTTCCAGAGGAAGCCGCGCCTCTTAGCCAGTTCGATAACACTGTCATATATATCCATAGTTTATCACTTGCTTGCTATCAGATGTTTGTTCAAGATTTGATTTGTAATGTCGGGAGGTTAAATATTATTTACCCTGATCACTCCCAATCACCTGTCAGGAGTTCATCAATATGTATGTTCTTTCCGGTCCTGACCATATACAGCCTGGTCCACCAGATCACTATTAACGGCTGGATGGTCACCAGTATCAATATCTGGCTGCCCAGTGACCAGATTATGTTCAACCCGTCACTGCCAATAAGGGCAATTACCTCGCCCGCAAAAAAGAAAACAACTGCCACCGCAGTGGAAACTGCGAAGATGAACAGCCACAGGGCAAATACACTAAGCTTGTTATCCATAAAGAAATCATATCCCCTTATGATCCCATCCATGGCCCCGGTTCTTTCTATCACTATGGAATGCAGCACAATTGCAAGGACCACATTCAGGATCAGCAGGTATATGACCCATATGACTATGCCCATGAGCAGTAGCAGTATGCCGGATGTGAACTGGGTGGATTCCATGACCTCCATGTAATTCCTGGTCAAAATGGCACCTGGCACCACGAAAATGATCCCTGCGATCATCATCAGCATTATCAGGAAATTGGCCAAAAAGATATTGATAAAATTGCTGCTGCCTGCATTGAACATATCTGTGACAGAGGTATCACCATTTGCTGTTGCGTTCTGGCTCATACCAACCGCACCTGCAAAGAAATATGCATCGAACAGTAATAGTATAAGGATGACCAAAAAGGCTATGATTATTACGCCTGCGAGATTCTCCATAATGGAAACCGACATCAGGTCAAATAATTCATCCTCTGTCATGGAAGCCATACCTGAGAGGTTCTGGCCGAAAAATAACAACATTGCTGCTATGGCAGCAAAGAACATGACAGTGAACTGTACCACATAGTTGATGAGCAATGGGATACAGATGTTAAGGTTGCGTGTCCAGGAATGGAATCCCTTGGTTATGATATTCTCCAGGTTCTCACTCATGCATACTAATATATGATTTCACTATAAAAAATATGCGAATTCCGTGGGCATTGGGATAAAATGTATACGAATTCCGTGCGATGGGACAAAATGTATATGAATTCTATGCCATGGGACAAAATGTATATGAATTCTATGCCATGGGACAAAATGTATATGAATTCTATGCCATGGGACAAAATGTATATGAATTCAAAAGTGTACTCAAGTTAATTCTCTCTTTTATCTGCTATGAAATCCTCTGTGTACTGGTATGCCACATCATCAGTATATTGTTCCGGCGGATGCTTCATGAAAAAGGATGACGGAGATAAAAGTGCTCCACCAATGCCCCTTTCCAGAGCCAGCTTGCAGCATCTGATGGCATCAATGGATACTCCTGCCGAATTGGGGGAGTCCTCCACAGACAACCGTAGTTCGAGGTTCATGGGAACATCGCCGAAAAGCCTGCCCTCCATCCTGATAAAACAAACCTTGTTATCCTTCTGCCAGGGAACATAATCACTTGGCCCGATATGGATGTTGTCAGGATCAAGTCTTTCACAAAGTACTGATTGGACTGCTTCTGTTTTTGATGTCTTCTTAGAAGCAAGCCTGTTCCTGTTGAGCATATTGAGGAAATCAGTATTGCCGCCTGTATTCAACTGGTAAGTTCTATCCAGTTTGACTCCCCTCTTTTCGAACAGGTCCACCAGTGTCCTGTGTGTGATGGTGGCACCGATCTGGGCCTTTATGTCATCCCCGATTATTGGTATACCCTTTTCCTGAAATTTTGCCGCCCACACAGGATCGCTTGCAATAAAGACAGGAATATTATTAATAAAACCCACACCTGCTTCCAGGGCACATTCGGCATAGAATTTTGAAGCTTCTTCAGAGCCAACCGGGCAGTAGTTCAGGAGCATCTCAGCACCGGATTCCTGTAATATCCTTACCACGTCATCCTTTGATGGTTCCTTCTCATCGGACAAAATAAATGTACGATCTTCGTCATAATCCGCCATATGAGAAGAATAGCCGTCAAGTGCCTTACCCATATTTACCTCTACACCTGTTTTTGGGATTTCACTGCAAAATGTTGTTGTACAGTTAGGCATTTTAAAAATGGCTTCTGAAACATCCACACCCACTTTGCGTTTGTCAATATCAAAAGCAGCAACTACTTCGATATTATTAGGCTTATAACCGCCAATATCCCAGTGCATCAATCCATTTGAATCGTTGCGGTCCCTGTTGTTATAGTACTCAAGGCCCTGTATCAATGAACTTGCACAATTACCGATTCCTACGATCCCTATTTTGATATTTCCCATCCGTAATTTCCACCATTTTTTACTTTCTTTAAAGGGAAGATACATTCAGCCTGATAGAATTATAAACTTCTCTTAATAATTCATATATACATAAAGTTTACTTGATATGGTTATTCAACACAAAGAGATAAAACAATTGCCTCTGTATTATATTAATTGATTGTATTTCATTATCTGTATTAAATATTAATTTTGTGGTTTTCGACTGCATATTATGTAGTCCTGAATGTTTTTACTGTAATAATGTAATGTATGATCTGTATATCACATATCCATGACCTTACCGGTCATGTTGTATGTCCTCATGCCTGCGGGCAAACTGGCACAAAATTCGTCGCTTTGCAGTACATCAAGGAATTCCTTCCCCATCTCACTTTCAATGAACTTCTTCTGCACAATAAAATCATATTCCTCGTCAGCAATATAGACGAATTTCAACCCGTTCAATTCAGCCGCCGACCTGATCCCTACACCCACATCAGCTCTTCCCAAACGGACAGCCGCAGCAACTGCACTGTGCGTTCTGGCCTCTGTATCATATCCTTCGATTGCAGCACACAGTTCATCAAATCCTGTTTTTCTCTTTTTGGCAACTTCCTTTAGTTTCATATCCGTAAACACCCTTGTGCCCGAACCCCGCGTACGGTTTATCATCCTTCTGCCCACAATGTCTTCAAATCCCACAATATCACTACCAGGTTCTACAATAAGTCCCTGGTCCCGCAGGTAACCTTTGACAAGCACGACCTTATCCAGTCCAAAGGTCTTGAGGAACGAAAGGTTGTACTTCCCTGTTTCGTCCATTAGATGCACTCCGCCCATGTCAGCGATCCCATCTCTTACCGCTATCATTCCTCCCGTACTGCCGGTATTTATCATTCTCAAACTAAAGGGCAAAAGGCGCATCAGTGCCTCAAAACCCAGGCAATGGCTGCCTATGAAAAGCACGTCTGGGGATTTTACATCTCCCATCAGGGTGACCACCACTTCATCACCTGCATCAAGCATCTCTACCCTAGGGTCTATCTCAATGAAACCATCTGCATCTGCCAGTGTTGTTATGGCACCTGACCCCTTATCTACCGGATATGCCTGGCCTCTTACAAGACCCACTGTTAGTAACTGCCGCCGCCCTGGTGAATGATAATCCACTGCCATTTGTGCCCTTACCGTGGACCTTGAACTGGATAACCCCAGGGTATGCCTGATAAGAGGTGCAGTGAATTCATTGAAAATTGTGAGTGCGGATGTGGGATAACCTGGCAGCCCGAACACTGGTGTGTTATCCACTATGCCGACTATTACAGGTTTTCCTGGCTTGATATCGATACCATGGATAAGTTCCTTACCGCACTCACCGATGATACGGTACATCATATCACCTGCACCAGCCGAAGTGCTGCCCGATGTTATTACGAGCTGGCATTCATCCACGGCACGGCCCAGTATCTCTTCCATGTAGGGACGGTTGTCCCTGACAATACCATAGTACTTGACCTCTGCACCACATTCCCTGGCTGCTGCACCAATAGAATATGAATTGATATCATAGACCATACCCAGGCCCAGTTTGCTGCCTGGCGGGACAAGTTCCGAGCCTGTTGATATTATTCCTACGACCAGGTTCCTGGCCTTTATATGTTGTATCCCCACAGCAGACAGCACACCGATCTCCCTTGGTGTCAATCTGGTACCTGCCTGCAGCACTCTTTCTCCCACCATGATATCCGAGCCCGCATGGATAACATTCTCATTAACAGAGACCGGGCGCACAATATGGACACTGCTGCCTTCAGTCCGGGTGTATTCCACCATCACTACCGCATCGGCACCGACAGGCATCATGGCACCGGTGGATATCTCCACTGCCGTACCTTTGCCTACTTTAACATCAGGAACAGAGCCTGTATCGACACTGCCGGCAAGTTTTAGTGTTACCGGCTTGTCCTCTCTTGCCAGATATGTATCTTTTGCACGTACGGCATATCCATCCATAGAGGCACGGTCAAAACCCGGGACATCCACCTCTGCAGTAATATCCTCAGCCAGCACTCTACCCAGGGCTTCTTTTAATCCCAGTTCCAGTATCCCGGGCTCAAGGTGTATCTGGCTGATAACCTGCCTGGCATGCTGTGATGATATCAGTTCCCTGAACTCTTTTCTTTCCATCTTAAAACCTGAAGTAGTTACAGCATAAGAAAAGATAAGTTTGGTGATATGATCGGATGAAGATTTGTTACCCGGAATTACCAAACATCACATTCTTATCCGGCAATACCCTTGAATACCCGTAACACTCAAAGCTATCCGGAAATACAGGAAATTGTCCGGAATGAATATGTTCCGGTAAAGTTACAGCAGATCAACAAGAATTATGACTAATGGCGCTTGCCGGACATGAGTCCACGCACAGGCAGCATTCAGTGCATTCTTCGATATTGGGCGCCGTGGCTTTGTCGTCAACCAGTTCAAATACTTCTACCGGACATACGTCCACACATTCGCCAGCACCTACACATTTGTCATTATCTATCTCGAGCGTAATACCATTAGCTTCATACTTTTTTACAACCATTCTTAACCTCCGGTTAATGTACTGATAAATCCCATTTGATGGATATTCTCCTATTAAAACAATATTCAACTACTTCTTAATATGTTTTTCTTGCTGGTGAATGTGTGGATTCAATGATAGTGCTTTGATGCACCTTGCCGGACATAGTAATGGTGTGTTCTGATGCACCTTGACAGACACAGTGATAGTGTGTTCTGATGCACATTGACGGACATAGTGATAGTGCCCCCACAACTCCTATTGTTATTTTTGCTTTCTAAGAGCCCTCATTGTTTCCTTGTGAAGAGAAGCGATAAGATCACCCATCATGGCAAAGATGAACATCTGTATTCCACCTATTATGATAAGTGTGGTCAACATCGCCAGCAAAACATGTGTGACCCCGGCAATCCATTCGTTCACAACATATACACCTATGACCAGACCGATAAGAATGGTCACACCCCCCATCACACTAAAATAAAATAAAGGATTATTCATTTTTGCCATTTTGAATATCGTACTCCCTATCCTTAACCCGTCTGTTAGAGGATTTAGCTTGGTGGCCGCCCCTCCGGGCCTGGCCAGGTAAGTAATGGGTACTACCTTGATATCTACCTCTTGCCTGACACATTCCACTGTGATCTCGGTCTCAATCTCAAACCCGGTCTGGTTCAGTACCATATTTGAGATTGTCTCATTTGTGAAACCCCTGTATCCGGATAAAATATCACTGAGCCATCCCCCATAAGCGAATCCGAAGAGTTTGTTAAGGATCCTGTTCCCTATCTTGTTCAATCTGGTGAAGGCATCTTTACCCGGGTTTGCAAACCTGTCACCAATGACATGTCCGGCCCCTTCTGCAAGTGCATCCATGATGAGGTTAACTTCACCGGGCAGGTATGTACCATCACCGTCTATCATGATCACATACTGGCTGTCGATAATGTCAAAGGCCTGCATAACAGCCTGTCCTTTTCCCTTACCGGTCTGCATTACGACATTGGCACCCTTCCCCCTGGCAATATCTGCCGTACCATCCTTGCTGTGGCCGTCCAGTACCAGGATATTGGAAAATCCCAGTGACATGAATTCGTCGACCAGATCACCTATGGTATGGGATTCATTCATTGTGGGGATGAAGATGCAAACCTCATCTGGTTGGATGCTCTGTACCTCATCCGGCTGAATACTCTTCATATCTGTCGTTCGCTTCATTATATTCCAACTACCCGCCACTACATCAATATTCATCAATATTAAATGTATTCAATCTTTTAATAATAATACCGCGGCTGCTATCACCAATAGCACGTAAACGGTCCCCATGAATGGCATTTCAGTGGGAACAGGGATTGTGGACTCGTTCTCCCCCAGCTCTTCTGACAGGTTGTTTTGCGGTGGCGGAACTATATCTATAATGTAAGTTATTTCTGCTCCCTCTGCATCGGCACCTTCATTGTCAGTTGCACTTATATTGTTAGTCATACCTTCATCAGTTGCACTTATATTGTCAGTCATACCTTCATCAGTTGCACTTACATTGTCAGTCATACCTTCATCAGTTGCACTTATATTGTCAGTCATACCTTCATCAGTTGCACTTACATTGTCAGTCATACCTTCATCAGTTGCACTTACATTGTCAGTCACACCTTCAACAGTTGTACCTTCACTCTCAGTCGCATCAATACTCTCATTTATTGCACCGAACTTACCAGAAAGATAAGATGTTCTGATGCTCACATTATCAATACCTTTGGTCGATATGATCTGCGTGCCTTCAGGGAAATTGACTGACAGCAGCGACCCGGGTTCTCCCAGGAACCATATGGTACTGCCATTTTCCAGCAGTCCTCCTGGGAATGAGTATGTTACCCTGTAGGTGTTTGTCAATTCTGTCATGCTCTCGACCGGGCCCAGTGCATTATTGGAAAGTGAAGCATCGATATCCAGTACCTCAATACCAAGTGATGAATTGTTTATCCTGACATCCGTTTCACGTTCAATGGCATCCCTGAACCTTTCCCTCATCCGCTTGTCTGCCTTCATCAGTTCCCATGTACTGACAAAATGGTCCTTATTTCCCTGCTTGTTATCGATATCGTATTTGAATACAAAGGAATCCATATCAGACAGCTCTTCGGTGTACTGCCATTCCATGCCGCCCAGATGAATAGTGATCTGGTTGCTCCAGTTATATTCGGCGCTGGCACTTCCGGTAACCAGTGCTGCAAATATTGTTATTCCTAATAGTCCTGCAATTATTCTAAGACGTACCATGATCACCTGGTTATTACCGTACAGCCATCCTCTTCGACCATTAAGGTATGTTCTGCCTGGGAGACCAGTTTCCCTGTTTCCTCTTTCAGTACCGGATAAGAGGAAATGTTACCGTTCTTTTCAAGCTGCAGCATTGCAAAGTCCAGGTGCTTTGAATTGAGCCACCGCTTTGCAAAGGGCAGTGTCCTGAATGGTTCGATCTCTTTTAAGATAGCCCTGGCAGCGGGAGCCCGGATGGGCTTGTTGCCAACCTTATTATATATCTCAGTACCTGCCCCCTCACCCACATATCCCCTGCCGTCTGTAGCAAAAGGTTCTATGGCCACCACCTGCCCCACTTCAAGGACAACACCGGAATCAACAGGGATATTAGGTATGGTAGGCGGCACATGCTGCATATACTGGGCCAGACCGTGACCTGTCAGGTTAGCCACGGGTTTATACCCGAAACCTGTAATGGTATCATTGATGATCACTCCCAGTTCTGCTGTGTTAATTCCTGCATGTACGGCCTGGATGGCCGCTTCAAGGGCTGCTTCGGCTGCATCAACCAGTTCAGGGTGCCCTGATAGGTCCACTGTAATGGCTGTATCGGCAATGTATCCATCTATATGCACACCGATATCCAGTTTGACCATATCCTCGCCGAACACATCAGTATCTTCCTTTGTGGGTGTGGCATGGGCAGCCTCCTCGTTGCAGGATATGTTTATTGGAAATGCCGGTTCACCCCCTTCTTTACGGATCATGTTCTCGCCAAAGTTTGCCACATCAAGCAGGGATGCACCCACCTTAACCTGTTTTGCGGTCTCTTTCCTGACACGGGCAAGTATCTTACCGGCAGTTGTGTATTTCGTGACTATTTCCTTAATTTCCTTGACCAACTCGTTTTCGTCCATTACTACCATCACCTGTGATTATTCATAACTGTAGATTCTTATCAAATATAGTTAAATTCTTGCATCCGCCATCAGTGACCACTACCATATCCTCCACACGTACGCCTCCCACGTCCTTATAATACAGTCCGGGTTCCACTGTCACCACATTCCCCACCTCCAGTTCAACATCCTGCAGACCCAGGCCCGGTTTTTCATGTACTTCAAGCCCCACGCCGTGACCTGTGGAATGCATAAAACCTTCATCATCCCCAACCTTATAACCCGCATCGTCCAGTGTATCGCATACCGCCTGGTGCACGTCACTGCCATTTACCCCGGGTCTGATAAGCCCAAATGCGGTCTCCTGTGCTTCCACTACTGCGCTATGCATTTCTACGATCCTGGGGTCCGGCTCACCATTGACAACGGTCCTGCTCATGTCGCAGTAATACCGGCTCACCATATGACGGGGGAACACGTCCAGTACGATAGGCTGGTGGGCCTTCAGTACTCCGCTTCCCTGCCAGTGGGGGTCAGCAGAACCGGGTCCGCAGGCCACAATAGTGTCATCAGCCTCGCAGCTGTGATCCAGCAAAGAGTGGTGTATGACTGCCCTGACAGCTTCGGCAGTGAGGGGGGTGCCATTATGGATCAATTCATCATCACTGACCTGTGCCCGGCTAATAAATTCAATAGCCAGTGCCACAGCTTGTTCACATATGCGCTGGACCGCTGTGATGGCCTGGATCTCTGATCCGGTCTTATTTTCCCTCAACCTTGCGATAGGGCTCTTGACACTTGTGATCTTGAAACCCTCAGCCTTCAGGCATTCACCAAAGAACAGTGGAAAGTCCCTGGGCACTGCAATGGTGCTGCACCCTTCTTTTTCCAGTAGCCTGGCCAGCACTTTGCAGTATACTACACCGCTGTCATTGTGCCACTTTAATTCATCCATAAGTCCGTAATCGGACGAAGACCTGACATCTTTTATCCCGGACTCCTTCTCAGCCCGGCCTTTTTCCATACTTGATACCAGCAGGATATCCCCTCCGGCATGCAGGTATGTGAAAGCATCAGGTGCCAGGAACCTGGTGGCATAGTACATATCCGGGCTGCGGTGGCTGTCGGCATGCTGCAGGTAAGCATCAAAACCGTTCTGCTGTAAAAATTTTTCAAGTTCCATAATATCCTTCCATATTGTTCTTTAACCCCCTGGCAGCCAGTACACCAGTGGCTGCTGCATTGATAATATCCCTGGACAGTCCTGCTCCGTCCCCGGCAGCATACAGCCCTTCGATATTTGTCATCATGTTACTGTCCACGTTCAGGTGCATGGAATAGAACTTGATCTCTGGTGCGTACAATAACGTGGAATCCGAGGCTACGCCGGGTATGATCTGGTTCAGCACCTCCAGTCCTTCGATAATATCCATTACAATACGGTGGGGCATTGCCATGCTGATATCACCAGGTGTTACGTCCTTTAATGTATTATCAACCGGGTTGCGGTGAATACGATCCTCGTTAGAGCGCCGGCCCCGCCGCAGGTCACCCATACGCTGTAAGACAGGCCTGCCCCCGCCAATGGTAGTTGCCAGTTTGGCGACTGAGCGGCCGTACATGGTAGTGTTTTCCATGGGGTGTGTAAGTTCTACCCTTACCAGGAATGCAAAGTTGGTATTGTCAGAGCTGGCATCCTTCATGGAGTGTCCGTTGGTAGCGATGAACCCCTCGTATTCTTCCCTGACTACAAACCCGTGGTGGTTGGTGCAGAATGTCCTGATAAAGTCGTCGTATTTCCTTGTGCGAATATGGAATTTCGGGTCACGGTTGATCCTGGTGACCGGGTCCATGATTATTGCAGGCACTTCCACCCTGACCCCAATATCAATACCTGCATAACTGGCATCGATCGCATGTTGCTTCACCGCTTTGTCCACCCAGGAAGCCCCGATACGACCGGGGGCCAGGATGACGGCTTTCCCTCCAACACGGCTGCCGTCCTTGAGCACTACACCGGTGCACCTGCTGTTACTGATAACCAGATCGGTGACGGTTGTTTCCAGCATGAAGGTTATACCTGAACCGACAAGGTAGGTCTTGAACTTCTCTATCAGCCTGGGCGCCCGGTCCGATCCGATATGGCGCTGGGGGATGTCAATGAAACTGGCACCTGCAGATGCAGCCCTGCGTTTAAGGGTCTCGACCTCGGTGCCCGATAGCCTGTTTAGTTCATCAGGAGCACCGTATTGCAGGAATATCCTGTCCACATAATTTACCAGTTCCCAGGCAGTGTCGGGTTCACTGGTGTACTGACCCAGGTCGCCGCCGATATCGGGGCGCAGGTTCAGGGTGCCGTCGCTGAAGGTTCCGGCACCGCCCACACCACACATGATGTCGCAGGGTTCGCAGTGTGTGCAACGGCTGGCCAGCCCCATCCTGCACTTGCGCTGGGAAATATCATGTCCCTGCTCGATAATAAGTACGGAAAATCCACTTCCCACCAGTTCGTTTGCTGCGAACATCCCGGCAGGTCCGGATCCTACTATAATTATATCATAGGTTTTATCAGACGATCTATCAGACATTTTATCATACATCGTATCAAACTTCGTATCATGCGTCTTATTCAAGAAAGTACCTCTTCAAGTTTATCGTGCTTCACTGCCTTTTTGATCTCCCTGGCTATCCTGCGTCCTGTTGAGAAGTTGGGACCTATCAGGTCTGAGTAGGGTGAACCTGACATATACAGGTTGGTGCCTGCAACGATGCGTGCCGATATTTCGAAGATGCGGAATTCCAGTTCATCTGTGCACACGGTCTCAAGGCAGAACGGTCCTATCATGCCGCCGAACAGGTCAAGGGAACTTTCCACTACCTGTTCGCCCAGTTCAAATATCTTGGGCAGCAGGGACTCGCGGGCGACCAGTGGTATGTTGCCTGTTACCACGAAGGTGGGATACACACCTGCATCCTCCAGTTCACGGGGCGAGCCCAGCCTGAATATCTCATCTGCATTGGATTCCACACGCCGGTCCATGCTCATTAGCTCAAGGGTGCCTTTGCTCAGTGTATATCCTTCGGTCGGTAAGGGTGAGTAGAAGTAATGCAGGTAGTAGCGGGTACCCACAATGAATTCCTGGATGGTGTAGGGCTGGGACTCGTCAAGACGCTGGTAGAACTCTGATTTGTTCTTGGCTACAAAGAAGCCACGCCCGCCTTTGGCACCGTGGTACTTGACCATAACAGGGGATTTTATATCCTTTGGGTCATCGATTTTTTTGGGCATTGATATGCCTGCGCCTTCCAGCCAGTGGCGTTCTTTGTCCCGGTCCGATTCCCATTCCAGTACGTGCCGGTTGCCGAAGGTGGGCAGTTCCAGGTCCATGAATTTCTCGTGCCCCAGGTATTCCACAAATGAGCCGGTAGGGATGACTATAGCGTTTTTCTCTGCCAGTTCCGGGGCTTTGTCCAGGATTTCGGCATAACTGTCCACGATTATGAATTCATCGGGTTTTGCAAGGGGAAAAGCGTCATAGAATTTAGGGGGTTTACCGATGGAGATGCCGATAGTCTTTAAGCCTTCCTTGCGTGCACCGTCGAATAGTTGGAGGCTGGTGTGGCTTGTTACTGTAGCAATGGTAAGGTTGTCCCGGTCGTATCCTGAGAGGATCTTAGCGATGCCGGGACTCATGATTGGGTTGTTAGTTTGTGCCATTAAACATAATTGTTTAAGGAAGTATTTAAGGATGGGGGATTTGGAATTGAGAAAAAGTTAAAGATGGAGTGTAAAGATTGAGGAAATGATTTCGGTCCACACATTTAAAGCTTGCAACAGTTGATAATAACTGCAAAACAGCTTCTACTGCACTGACTTGATATATTCCACAATTGCGTTTGCCATATCATTTGTGGATGCCGAACCGCCCAGGTCAACAGTCCTTAAGCCTTTTTGAAGTACATTATCAACTGCTGATTGTACCAGTTCGGCTTTTTCAAATTCCCCTGACCATTCCAGCATCATTTTTACACTCAGGATGGCTGCCAATGGATTGGCTATACCCTTGCCTGCAATGTCGGGTGCCGAGCCATGTACAGGCTCAAACAGGGCATACTTATCACCAATATTTGCACTGGGGCACAGGCCAAGACTGCCCACCAGTGCAGCGCAAAGATCACTGAGTATATCCCCGAACAAGTTGGTGGTTACTATCACGTCATATCTTTCAGGGTTAAGGACCAGGCTGTAAGCCATGGCATCCACCAGCATATCATTGTAGCGTACTCCGTTTTCATTAGCCACTTCGATACAAAGCTCCCTGAAAAAGCCGCATGACTTTAGTACATTGGCCTTGTGGACGATGGTTATACTACTCCCCCTCCCCTTTGCCAGCTTGCATGCAGTCTTTGCAATACGAAGGCATCCCTTCCTGGTCACCACACGGGTACTGCAGGCCCTGTTCTGGGTCACATCTTCTATGCCTGCGTAAAGTCCTTCGGTATTTTCCCTGACAATAATGATATCAAATGGTTCCAGGGGCTGACATGGAATGTCCATTGTAATGCCTAACGGCCTGAACGGCCTGATATTAGCATACAGGTCAAGTTCCTGCCTGATACGCAGCAGGACACTCTGGTAATTTGGGTCATTTGGTGTGGTAATTGCACCGAACAGGATGCAGTCACAGTTGCGCATTAATTTCAGGTCACCATCATCCATTGCCAGGCCGGTTCGCTCCCATTTACCATATCCGACTTCTACAGGCACCGATTCAAAATCCAGGTTCACAGCGTTCAATACATCGACAGCAGCAGGAATTACTTCCTTTCCTATACCGTCGCCCTCAATCACTGCTATTTTCATTGAAGTCCTCGTCCAGTCTACTTACCAGCAGTCGTATGGCATCCACAATATCATATTCTGATGCCCCCCAGTGGACTACAACACCATCATGGCCGTTGATGTTGATAAGTCCGGTCTTTTTTGTCTGGCAGCATCTTGTAATAAAAGGTTTTGAAGGTTTGACAAATTCAGTCCTCAGCGGACACATATTGATCTGTTTGTATGTATGATCAGGAAACCGCAGTTCAAATAGCTCCCTGGATATATCGCAGCCTACCAACAGCGAACCGTCTTCAATGTCATCGTCGGAGTCAAGGTACTTACCGTTTAATTCAGATGCATTACACAAACCCACGATGCTGGATGTTATAAAGATCGAGATCATCGATGTCATCCCGCCCGAACCCCCCTGGTTGT
>Ga0255436_1008_pt1 | contig 30848 bp, 37 predicted proteins | sample ANMaggSSYBR02I10_FD_182655 | JGI IMG/M metagenome (GOLD analysis project Ga0255436, IMG submission 182655) | Sediment cell enrichment communities from methane seep in Santa Monica Basin, California, United Staets - ANME aggregate JGI... | ecosystem: Environmental > Aquatic > Marine > Cold seeps >...
ATACCAAAATAAGGATCAGACTTAAAGCATATGATCATAAGCTTCTTGATAAGTCAGCACTTGATATTGGTGATACGGCCAATAAGACAGGTGCAAGGGTAGTTGGCCCGATACCACTTCCGACAAGGATCAATAAATACTGCGTGTTACGATCTCCCCACATAGATAAGAAATCGAGGGAACAGTTTGAAATTAGAACACATAAACGGCTTTTAGATATTTTGGAGCCAACTCAGCAGACCGTTGATGCTTTGATGAAACTAGATCTTTCTCCAGGAGTCGACGTAGAAATTAAACTATAGACTTTCAGATAAATATAATTTCACTGCGTTATCAGTCGTTGACGTATAACTAATACGCCTTCCTCCTTCTAGCCTTGTGAAATTAATTATCTGAAAGTCTATATAACGCAGCAAGAACTTTTTTAATAAAAAAAGAAGGCTGTACAAAGGAATAAGTAAAAAGTATGTGTAAGGGATTGCTTGGTAAAAAATTGGGAATGGCAGGTGTTTTTTTACCAGATGGAAAACATATACCGGTCACCGTGATACAGGCTGGTCCATGTGTAATAACTCAGATAAAGACTATTATTACTGATGGATATAATGCGCTTCAACTGGGCTTTGGTGAAAAGAAGAGATCTCGAATTAATAAGCCGATGCAGGGGCATTTAAAGAAAAGCGGAGAAGGTTGTTTTGAAATCCTGCGGGAATTTCCTGTGGATACTCCGAATGAATATACCCCTGGCCATACAGTAGCCATTGATTTATTTGAGGTCGGTGAACTTGTTGATGTTTCCGGTACGACTAAAGGCCGTGGTTTTTCAGGGGTTATAAAGAGGCATGGATTCCATGGCGGAGCAAAGACACATGGTAGTCATAGTCATAGAGTGCCTGGTTCCGTTGGTTGCAGCGCTTGGCCCGCTAAAGTAATTAAAGGGAAAAAAATGCCCGGTCATTATGGGAATGAAAGAAACACCGTTAAAAATTTAGAGATTGTAGACATAAGACCTGAAGAAAATCTGGTATTGATAAAGGGTGCGATACCGGGATTTAATTCAGGATTGATAGAAATCAGAAAAAAGAAATTACCAAAATAGAGATATAGTATAGGGAGTTCCTTTTTTTGACAGGATATACAGGATGAACGGGATAGATGGATAAAAAAGTGCTTAAGATTGCCTGAAGTTGTGGTACGCTTACTTTAGGCATGAAGGTAGCTTATATATCTGTATTCTGAATGAGGAGATTATGGCTGTCGTAGATGTTCAAAATATTAATGGAGAGAAAGTTTCACAGATTGATATATCGGACAAGATATTCAATGTTCCAGTAAAATCGGTTGTCTTGCATGAAGTTACAAAAATGCAGATGGCTTGCCGGCGTTCAGGAACGGCATCTGTTAAGCATCGTAGCGATGTAAAGGGCAGTGGAAGGAAACTGTTTCGTCAAAAAGGGACTGGTCGCGCACGACGGGGCGATATAAAAGCTCCTTTGCTCAGAGGTGGTGGGGTTGTTTTTGGCCCAGACCCAAGATCTTATTCTTACAATGTGCCTAAAAAGGTAAAAAGCTTGGCGCTTAAGATGGCATTGAGCAGCAAGTTTCAGGGGAATTGTCTATTTGTTATTGACATGATTGAGCTTGAGCGAATTAAGACAAAGGAATTTTTGAAAGTATTAGATGCGTTTAACATGAAAAATGCGTTGATAATAACTGATAAAAAAAATGAAAACCTGGAACTTTCATCCAGAAACGTACCTGGCGTAAAAGTTTTGAGAAGTGAGGGATTGAATGTATATGACATTCTAAAATATGAAAATTTGGTCCTTCTTGAGTCAGCAATAAAGGCCATTGAAGGGAGGCTGCCCAATTGATTTATTATGATATTATAAAGAGCCCTCTGATTACCGAGAAGACAACTATTCAAAAAGAAGCTTCCAATCAGCTTTCATTTAAGGTCTCTCGCAAGGCTAACAGGGTTGAAATCAAAAGGGCTATAGAGAATATATTCAATGTTAAGGTAGCTGGTGTGCGTACAATGCAAGTGAAGGGTAAGACCAAACAGAGAGGTCGCATTATTGGAAAGCGCAAGGACTGGAAAAAAGCAATTGTGACATTAATACCCGGTGAACGCATTGATTTTTTTGAAGGGGTATAGAGACCTTTGAAAAATGCTCAATTTTGTTCGAGTACAAGGAAGTCTCAAATTTTAAACGCAGGAATACATTGAGTATTTCGAGGCTTAAAATTTGAGACTGACGCAGTAATCGGGCAAAAAGGGGCGTTTTGTAAAGGTCTCGTATAGAACAAGCGAGGCTTTATATGGCGGTAAAAAAAGTAAAACCTACATCTCCAGGAAGGCGTGCTCAAATATATTCAACATTTGATGAGATCAGCAGCACGAAGCCTGAGAAGAAATTGCTTAAGATAATTAAAAAAACAGGTGGGCGTAATGTAAACGGACGTATTACGTGCCGTCACCGCGGTGGTGGACATAAGCGGAAATATAGAATTATTGACTTTAAAAGGGATAAAATAGGGATTCTCGCTAAGGTGACATCAATTGAGTATGATCCTAATCGTAGTGCCAGAATAGCTCTTCTTTATTATAAAGATGGCGAAAAAAGATACATATTAGCACCGGTTGATCTCGCTGTTGGCGACATTGTAGTTTCAGGGCCTGATGCAGATATAAAGCCCGGTAATACACTTCCTTTAAAAAATATACCGCTTGGCACACATATTCACAATATAGAGCTGCGGCAGGGAAAAGGCGGTCAAATTGTTAGAAGTGCCGGCACATTCGCACAGTTAATGGCAAAGGAAGACAGGTATGCTCTGATAAAGCTTCCATCCGGCGAAGTTCGCATGGTGCTTATTAATTGCAAGGCAACCATAGGCAGGCTTGGTAATGTCATCCATGAGAATATCTCTTTGGGTAAAGCGGGCCGGAAGCGTTGGCTTGGCAGGCGGCCAAGCGTGCGGGGTGTTGCGATGAATCCGGTTGACCATCCTATGGGCGGAGGTGAAGGAAGATCTTCAGGAGGAAGGCATCCTTGTTCGCCATGGGGTATACCAGCCAAGGGCTATAAAACCCGCAAGAAAGGAAAAAGTGATCGCTATATAGTTAAAAAGCGCACAAAGAAATAATAACAGGAGAAATTATGCCACGGTCGTTAAAAAAAGGTCCATATATTGATTCAAAATTATTAAGCAAAGTCCTGAAAGCCCAAGAGGCACGCAGTAGCAGGGTTATTAAAACATGGTCCAGACGTTCGATAATTATTCCTGAAATGGTTGGTATTACGATGGCAGTACACAATGGAAGAAAATTTGTTCCAGTTTTTGTATCAGAAAATATGGTAGGCCACAAGTTGGGTGAATTTTCTCCAACACGGACTTTTTATGGACACTCCGGGGACAAAAAATCAAAATTAAAGAAATAGAAGTAAAGTTATAAGATTAAGGAAATATTTTACAATGGAGATCAAAGCTGTAGCAAGATATGTACGCATTTCTTCTCAGAAAGTTCGTAAAATTATAGGTGCTGTCAAGGGTAAGCCGGTTGAAGTGGGTCTTGATACACTTAAATTTATGCCCCATAAAGCAGCAGCAATCGTGGAGAAAATTGTTCGTAGCGCTGTAGCAAATGCTGATCAGAATTCTGAGATAGATGTAGATTCACTGGTTATTCGTAATGTAATTGCAGATCAGGGTCCTACGCTGAAGCGTTTCAAAGCAAGAGCTCGCGGTAGAGGTACAAAGATATTGAAAAGGTCTTCACATATTACGGTAGTTTTGGCTGAAAAATCGTCTTAAAAAGGAGGGAATGGCTTGGGCCAGAAAGTAAATCCTATAGGATTGAGACTAGGTATTGTTAAAACGTGGGAATCAAGGTGGTATGCGGGAAAAAATTATTCCGATTATATTTTGGAAGATTATAATATAAGAAAATTTATAAAAAAGAAACTATACCATGCAGGCATATCCAGGATTGAAATTGAAAGATCGTCCAAGCGTGTTAAGCTCCGAATTTTTACATCCAGGCCGGGTATTGTTATTGGGAAAAAAGGATCTGAGATATCTCAACTTAAGAAAGAGTTAGATAAGATAATTTCTCATGAAATTCTGATAGATATTCAGGAGGTAAGAAAACCTGAGATTGATGCGCAGCTTGTTGCTGAAAATATTGCTCTTCAGATTGTGAGAAGAGTTGCATTCAGGCGTGCTATGAAACGCGGTGTTTCATCGGCTATGAGGTTTGGTGCAAAAGGCGTGAAGATTATATGTTCGGGACGTCTCGGTGGAGCCGAAATGGCCAGGACAGAATGGTATAAAGAAGGCAGAGTTCCATTGCATACTTTAAGGGCAGATATAGATTATGGATTTATTGAGGCAAATACTACATACGGGATTGTTGGTGTAAAAGTATTTATTTTTAAAGGCGAGATTTTGGATAAAAATGCCATAAGTGCCGGCTAATAGGAGAAACAAGGACATGCTGAGTCCCAAAAAGGTAAAATTTAGAAAGCAGCAAAGAGGTAGGATGAAAGGGATATCCAGCCGAGGATGTAAATTGAGTTTCGGTGAATTTGGATTGCAGGCAACGGAATGCGGTGCAATAACATCTAAACAGATTGAGGCTGCCCGTATAGCCATGACCCGGCATGTAAAAAGAGGCGGTAAGCTGTGGATAAGGATATTTCCTGATAAGCCTTTTACAAAGAAACCCGCTGAGGTTAGAATGGGTAAAGGAAAAGGTGCACCTGAAGGATGGTGCGTAATTATCAAACCAGGTAGAATCCTTTATGAAATGGAGGGCATTGACAAGGAATTAGCAATGGAGGCACTCCGTCTTGCTTCTCACAAGCTTTCGGTTAGAACGAGATTTATTGAGAGGGGCGATGTATAATGAAGGCAAGTGAAATTAGAGAATTTAGCCTGGAAGAAAAGCAAAGAAACCTGGATGATCTTAAAGAGGAGCTGTTTAATTTGAATTTTCAGCAAGAAACCGGTCAGCTCGAAAATCCACAAAAGATAAAGCAGACCAGGCGTGGGATAGCAAGGATAAAGACTATTTTAAAAGAAGATAAAATAAACAGATAAAGAAGAATAGATGCTGCTATGAAAAAGCAAGGAATAAGAAGACAACTATTGGGAATAGTAGTTAGTAACAAGATGGCCAAAACCGTGGTTGTTATGGTTGAAAGAATGGTTAAACATAAATTCTATCATAAGTATGTTAGAAGACGTTCTAAGTTTTCATCTCACGATGAAAATAATGCATGTCAGATAGGAGATAAGGTATTAATAACCGAATCAAGACCTCTTAGCAGGTCAAAAAAGTGGCGTGTAAGTAAGATAGTTCAAAAAGCTATTTGATGATATAAGGAAATTAAAGGCGATGATTCAGGCAGAGACGAGATTGACGGCGGCAGATAACTCGGGTGCTAAGGTATTGTACTGTATAAAAGTTCTTGGAGGATCCAGGAGAAGGTACGCAAGTATTGGCGATATCATTGTCGTATCTGTCAAGGAAGCTATACCTAATGCCAAGGTTAAAAAAGGAGAAGTCTTGAAGGCTGTTGTGGTTCGTACAAAAAAGGAAATCAGAAGGCCGGATGGATCATATATAAGATTTGATGATAATTCGGCTGTTTTAATTAGTGCAAATAAAGAACCCATAGGCACCCGTATATTTGGTCCTGTGGCAAGGGAGCTTCGAGCCAAAAGGTTTATGAAAATTATTTCGTTAGCACCTGAAGTTTTATAGGATTAATATTGCCCTGGGAGAAGTAGCTTATGGTAACAGATAAATGCCTTATAAAGAAAAATGACAAGGTCAAAATTATTGCCGGTAAAGACAAAGGTAAGATAGGCAGTGTTCTTAAAGTAATCCGAAAGAATAACAGGGTGCTTGTGGAAAATATTAATATGGTAAAACACCATGTTAAGCCTAATGTTAAGAACAAGCAGGGTGGAATTGTTGAAAAGGAAGCGCCTATCTACTCGTCGAATGTCATGTTGATGTGCAGCAAGTGTATGTCGTCTGTGCGAATCAAAATGCAGATTCTTGAGGATGGCAAAAAAACCCGTATCTGCGGAAAGTGCAGTGAAATTATAGACAACTGAAAAATATAGATTTTCAGATAATTAATTTTACAAGGATAGAAGTAGAAATCCGAGCAAGTCTTGCTGAGTTATACGTCGTCGAGGATTTCGACTGATAATGCAGTTAAATTGTTTGTCTGGGAATCTATAGCGTTTAATATAACAAGGTATTATTATGTCGCAGTTAAAACACTATTATGAAAAAGAAGTTATCCCCAAGTTGATGGAGACCTTTAAGTACCAGAATATTATGGAGGTTCCTAAACTTGAAAAAATTGTGCTGAATATGGGCTTGGGAGAGGCTATCCATAATATGAAATTGTTTGATTCGGCTAAAGAAGAACTGAAACTTATATCAGGGCAGCAACCTGTTGTTACACGTGCCAGAAGGTCAATCGCTGCTTTTAAGCTTCGTGAAGGGATGCCGATCGGATGTATGGTTACCCTGCGTCATATACGCATGTATGATTTTTATAGCAAGACAGTTAACGTAGCTCTTCCTAGAGTTCGTGATTTCAGGGGTGTTTCAGATAAAGCTCTGGATGGGCGCGGGAATTATACATTGGGGATCAAAGAACATATTATTTTCCCTGAGGTCGATTACGATAAGATTGATAGGATCAAGGGCCTTAATATAACAGTAGTTACAACAGCTAAGAATAACAAAGAGGGAAAAGAACTTCTTAAGCTGTTAGGCATGCCATTCAGGAATTAAGGAGGATAATTTGGCAAAAACAGCTCTTAGAATGAAAGCTATTAAAAAACCGAAGTTCAAAGTTCGGGCATACAATAGATGCCCTATCTGCGGCAGGCCAAGAGGTTTTTTGAGAAAATTTGGAATTTGTCGTATTTGTTTTCGTGATCTGGCTTCACAAGGTATGCTTCCCGGAGTTATAAAATCCAGCTGGTGATTTTTATTTTTATAATGAATATAGACTTTCAGATAATTAATTTCACAAGGCCAGAAGGAGGAAGGCATATTAGTTATACGTCGACGACTGATAACACAGTGAAATTATTTATCTTAATGTCTATAGTTAAAAGTTATATGGTTATGGAGAAAAAATAATGGCAATGAGCGATTCAATTGCAGATATGTTGACCAGAATCAGGAATGCTGAGAAGGTAAAATTCAATGCTGTTAATATTCCCGCATCAAAATTGAAAATTGAGATAGCTAGAATATTAAAAAATGAAGGATTTATTAAGAATTATAAATTTATAAAAGATACCAAACAAGGTGTCTTGCGTATCTATCTTAAATACGGGCAAGCACACGCAAAGGTGATATTCGGCCTTGATCGTGTCAGCAAACCCAGCAGAAGGGTTTACGTAAAGAGTAAAAATATAAAGCCGGTTTTAAACGGTATGGGCATTGCAATTTTATCCACATCTAAGGGGATAATGACAGACAAAAAAGCCAGGAATGAGAATATAGGAGGCGAGATCCTCTGTAATATATGGTAGCCGATAGGAGTATTATTATATGTCTCGAGTAGGCAAAAAACCGATACTGATACCTGATAAAACTAAGGTATTATATAAAGACAGGATAGTTACTGTCGAGGGACAAAAAGGCGTTCTTTCAAGAACTATACATCCTTTAATCAATCTTGAAATAAAAGATGGCATTGTGAATGTGACCATGAAAAAAGATGACAGAGTCAGCAGGTCATTGCAGGGACTTACCAGAAGTCTTGTCGCTAATATGGTAACCGGTGTAAACAAGGGGTTTGAACGTGTCCTGGAGATAAACGGTATAGGCTATCGTGCCACGCTTAGTGGTGGTAATCGTATAGTTTTTAATCTTGGATATTCACATCCTATTGATTTTGATCTGCCGGAGGGTATTTCCGCATCTATTGAGAGAAATAATATTATAAAGCTTTCTGGAATTGATAAAGAACAGATAGGGCACATATCCGCAGCAATTAGAAGATTAAGACCGCCCGAGCCATATAAAGGCAAGGGGATTAAGTATTCTGAGGAGTATATACATAAAAAAGCAGGTAAAACCGGCACTAAATAGAGTGACAGTTTATGGTTAACATTTTACAGTTCACGGTGGCTAAAAGCATAAAACCGTAAACTATAAACCGACTACCGTGAACGGTTATTTGTATATGGGGATAAACAAGATGGGTTCGTTGGATCAAAGAAGATTTGCGCGTTTAAAGAGAAAAAAAAGAATAAGAAAGTCCATGTTTGGCACACAACAAAGGCCAAGGCTGAGTATCTTTCGAAGCGCAAAACATATCTATGCGCAGATAATTGATGATACCACTGGAAATACTTTGGCTTCGGCATCAACTTTGGAACAGGTAGTCAAAGAATCTCCTGAGTATAAAAATAAAGTTTCAGTGGCGACCCTTGTCGGAAAACTTGTAGCTGAACGTGCTAATGAAAAAGGAATTAAAAAAATAGTATTTGATCGGAATGGTTTTTTATACCATGGTCGGGTTAAAGCTGTTTCCGATGGTGCACGTGAAGCTGGTTTGGATTTTTAAATAAGGAGGCGGAATCTTGTTTAAACAAGATACAGACGAAAGTCAGTTGATTGATAAAGTGGTTCACATTAACCGTGTGGCAAAGGTAGTTAAAGGCGGTCGCAGGTTTAGTTTTAGCGCTATAGTTGTTGTCGGTGATGGAAATGGCAGTATCGGTTATGGTTTGGGTAAAGCAGGGGAAGTCCCGGAAGCGATCCGAAAAGGTATAGAAAAAGCAAAAAAGAACATGATTAAAGTTTCCCTGATTGATGGAACAATTCCCTTTGAGGTTATAGGAAAGTTTGGTGCAGGGAAAGTATTTTTAAAACCTGCTTCACAAGGAACAGGAGTTATAGCCGGCGGCGCTGTTCGCGCGGTGTTAGAGGCAGTCGGCGTAAATAATATTCTTACAAAGTGTATTGGATCCCATAATCCTCATAATTTGGTGAAAGCTACTGTTACAGGGCTAAGTCAACTTCAAAGTCGTGAACAAGTTGCCGCCAGGCGTGGCAAAAGATTAGAGGATTTATAAAATAACTCGCAACCCGCAAAGGGAAATATATATGTCTGGTAAATTGAAGGTGACTCTTGTTAAAAGCATGATCGGAAGGCCTGAAAAACATCGCAAAATATTGCGTAGTATGGGGCTTGCAAAGATAAACAGAACGGTCGAATTTATAGATACTCTTTCTATCCGGGGCATGATAAACAAGGTTTCGCATTTAGTGAAAGCTGAGGAGAAGATAGATGAGGCTTAATGAATTGTCACCGGCAATGGGCTCTCGAAAATCTCGGAAACGTCCTGGTCGCGGTGTGGGCTCAGGAAATGGTAAGACTGCCGGTAGAGGTACAAAGGGGCATAATAGTCGTTCCGGCGGAGGTGTTAGGCCTGGTTTTGAAGGCGGTCAAATGCCTATTCATCGTCGTTTGCCAAAACGTGGTTTTACAAATATTTTCAGAAAAAATATCGCTGTAGTTAATATACGTGACCTGTCGAGATTCGAGGAAAACAGCATAGTAGATGAAGATGCTCTTTTTAACTCCGGCCTTGTCAAGGGTAAAATAGATGGTATCAAACTTCTTGGTCAAGGCGAAATAAAAATCTCTCTTACGGTACGGTTAAACACTGTCAGTAAAAATGCCAGGGAAAAAATTCTTGCTGCCGGTGGAAATATAGAGGTTTTATAGTATGGCTGTCGAGGGGTTCGGAAATATATTTAAAATACCCGAGCTAAAAAAAAGGATACTATACACTTTTGCTCTTCTTATAGTTTACCGTATCGGAGTGCATGTTCCAACTCCCGGCATAGATGCTGTTGCGCTCGCCTCATTTTTTGCTCGAGCAAAAGGGACTTTGCTTGGCCTGTTTGATATGTTTTCAGGCGGTGCGTTAGAGAGGCTCTCGGTTTTTGCTCTAGGGATAATGCCTTACATAAGTGCTTCTATTATTCTCCAACTCTTAACTGTAGTTATACCGCATCTCGAGAGGCTGTCAAAAGAGGGCGAGCATGGACGAAAAAAGATTACACAATATACCCGTTACGGAACTGTATTGTTAAGCATAATACAAGGGTTCGGTATCAGCGTCGGCCTTGAACAAATGACTTCGCCAGGCGGTGCTCCTGTGGTCATACATCCTGGATGGGAATTCAGACTTATGACCGTAATTACCCTGACGGCAGGAACCGCCTTTATTATGTGGTTAGGTGAGCAGATAACGGAGAGAGGGATCGGCAATGGTATTTCACTTATAATATTTGCCGGTATTGTTGCCCGGTTGCCAAATGCAATAGCAAATACTTTTAAACTCCTTTCAACAGGAGAAATGGGGATTTTTTTAATCATAATTATGATAGTTTTTATGATAGCTGTCGTAGGTTGCATTATATTTGTTGAGCAGGGGCAGCGACGCATACCGGTACAATATGCTAAAAGGGTTGTGGGCCGAAAAATGTACGGAGGTCAGAGTACCCATCTTCCATTAAAAATTAATACCTCTGGAGTAATACCACCTATTTTTGCATCATCAATTATGATGTTTCCGGCAACTATCGGCAGTTTTATAGCAATTGCATGGATACAGAATATTGTCTCCGCAATAACGCCCGGCAGCATTATTTATGAAGTATTATTTGTAGGTCTAATATTCTTTTTCTGTTATTTTTATACTGCAATCACATTTAATCCTGATGATGTTGCGGAAAATATGAAAAAACATGGCGGCTATATACCTGGTATCCGTCCGGGTAAGCGTACAGCGGACTATATTGAGAGAGTTTTGACTCGAATAACTCTTGGCGGGGCGATATATGTTTCAGCAGTATGTGTGCTTCCGTCAATTTTGATATCAAAGTTTAATGTTCCTTTTTATTTCGGCGGCACGGCTCTTCTTATAGTTGTTGGTGTAGCCATTGATACTGTATCTCAAATAGAATCACACATGTTGACACGTCATTACGAGGGTTTTTTAAAAAAGAGCGGAGACAGGGTTAAGGGAAGATTTTAATATGGTGATTTTAAAATCATCTGAAGAGATTAAAAAGATTTATGCAAGTAACCAGATCGTTGCAGAAATTCTTTCTAAACTTGAGTCAGAGATAAAACCAGGAATTGATACTCTTTATCTAAATGATCTTTCAGAACGTATAGCTTATGAGAGAAATGCAATTCCGGCTTTCAAGGGATACAGGGGTTTTCCTTATTCAATATGCGCATCTCTTAATAACACGGTTGTGCACGGATTTCCTTCTAAAACTCCACTGAATGAAGGCGATATTATTAGCCTGGATTTTGGTATTCTTTTAAACGGTTATTACGGTGATTCAGCTATCACAGTGGCTGTTGGCAAGATATCCGAATCTACCAGAAAACTAACTCAGGTTACGGAAGAGGCCCTCTACAAAGGTATTAACAAGGCGGTTCCTGGCGGCAGGCTTTCTGATATTTCTCACGCAATCCAAACGTATGTTGAAGCAGCCGGTTTTTCTGTAGTTCGCAAGTTTGTGGGGCATGGCATAGGAAGCGACCTCCATGAAGAACCTCAGATACCTAATTTTGGGAAGCCCGGTATGGGTGTCAGATTAAAACCCGGTATGACTTTGGCTATAGAGCCCATGGTAAATGAAAAAAATTATGATGTTGAAATACTTGAGGATGGATGGACGACTGTAACAAAGGATGGTTCTTTGTCCGCACATTTTGAGCATACGATTGCGATTACAGAAAGCAGTCCTATTATCTTAAGTAAAAGGAATGGGAGTTAAAAATGCCAAAGGAAGAGGCTATAAAGGTAGAGGGCAAGGTTCTTGAGGCTTTGCCCAATGCAATGTTTAAGGTTGAACTGGAAAATAAGCACGAGGTGCTTGCGCATATTTCCGGGAAAATGCGCATGCATTTTATAAAAATTTTGCCGGGAGATAAAGTTACTGTAGAACTTTCACCATATGATCTCTCTCGCGGCAGAATAACATACAGATCAAAGTAAAGTAAAAAGTGCCTAAAGTGAGCTAAAGTGCCTAAAATGCCTAAAGTTAAGGAATGCCGCCATTTTATATATTTCTTAAGTCATTAATACATAATGGGGCAAACTCATAGTATTATCAATTAGCACGCCGAAGGCGTACCATAACTTTAGGCACTTTAATATACTTTAGCTCACTTTAGGCACTTTTTATTGCCCGAAGGGCATAGGGGGGGTAGTTATGAAAGTAAGAGCATCAGCTAAAAAAATTTGCAGTAAGTGCAAAATAATTCGTAGAAAAGGTGTTGTAAGAGTGATCTGCGAAAATAAACGGCACAAACAGAGGCAAGGATAGAGGAGGAAAAACTTTGGCAAGAATTGCGGGTGTTGATTTACCTAAGCAAAAGCGGATTGAGATAGCGTTGACATACATTTATGGAATTGGCAGGACAATATCGAGAAGCATACTAACAAAGCTTAACATTGATCCTGATACCAAGAGTAATGATTTGTCAGAAGCCGAGATTAATAATATCCGCAAGGTTATTGACAGTGAACATAAGGTTGAAGGTGATCTCCGTACAGAAATTTCTATGAATATAAAAAGACTTATGGATTTTGGATCATATCGTGGCCTTCGTCACCGAAAATCGCTTCCCGTGCGGGGACAGAGGACAAGTACTAATGCGCGCACAAGAAAGGGGCCAAAAAGATCGGCTGTTAAGAAGAGAGGTGGAGAGAAAAGGAAGTGATATTGATGATAGATGATTGTTGACTGGTGATTGTTGATTGAAGGTATTCTATTAATTTTATAACAAAAAGACAGAGCGAAGCGATTCCACAAATCAACAATCAACAATCAACAATCATCTACGAAAAGGGAAAGAGGCTTTATTTATGGCTAAAAGTGTCCGTACTAAAAAGAAAGAAAAGAAAAATATTCCAAATGGAATAGTGCATATTCAATCTACTTTCAATAATACAATAATTACTATTACAGATCCTGCAGGTAATGTTGTTGCCTGGTCAAGCGCCGGCGTTCAGGGATTTAAAGGATCTCGAAAGAGTACACCATTTGCAGCACAACTGGCGGCAGCAGACGCTGTAAAAAAGGCGATGGAACATGGGATGAAGAATGTTGAAGTATATGTAAAGGGTCCTGGAGCAGGAAGGGAATCGGCGCTTCGCTCATTGCAAGCCGCAGGGTTTAATGTTGTTATGATCAAAGATGTTACTCCTATCCCGCATAATGGTTGCAGGCCACCAAAAAGACGTAGGGTATAGATAGTGCCTGAACGAAAACTGCTAATTTTTCCAATTTCTGCGTCAGGCTTAAATTTTAATCCTCGAAATACTCAATGTATTCCTGTGGTTAAAATTTGCGCTTTCCTTGAACTTGAAAAAATTTTCTAGTTTTCGTTCGGGCACTATATAAAAAAGGAGGAAAATTTGGCACGATATATAGGGTCAGTTTGTCGGTTATGCCGACGAGAAAACTTAAAATTGTTCCTAAAGGGAGATCGCTGTTATTCTGATAAATGTGCTTTTGACAGACGGAGTTATCCACCTGGTCAGCATGGCCAGCGTCGTGGAAGAAAAAATTCGGATTATGCTATTCAGCTTCGTGAAAAGCAGAAGGTAAAACGCATGTATGGTCTTTCCGAAAAGCAATTTCGTCTATTTTTTAAGAGAGCGGACCGCCAGAAGGGTATAACTGGAACAAATTTACTTGTATTGCTGGAACGTCGGCTTGATAATGTTGTTTATCGTTTGGGATTTGTTAATTCAAGAACTCAAGGCCGTCAGCTTGTCAAGCATAGTCACTTCCTTATTAATGGCAAGAAGGTAAATATTCCTTCATATCTGATAAAAATGGGTGATGTTGTTGAAATACGTGAAAAAAGCCGTAACGTGCAGACCATAAAAGATTCACTTGACGCCGTTGTTCGAAGAGGTATTCCACAGTGGCTTGATTTGGAAAAAGAGAACTTGAAGGGTATAGTAAAAGGTTATCCTGTCCGAGAAGACCTGACAATGCCTATCCAGGAGCAACTTATAGTGGAGCTTTATTCCAAGTAAAAAACAGAATTTTTTCCTATAGACTTTCAGATAAATAATTTCACTGCGTTATCAGTCGTCGACGTATAACTAATACGCCTTCCTCCTTCTATCCTTGTGAGATTATTTATCTGAAAGTCTATATTGGAATGAGGGAATAACTAAATCCCCAAAAAATTAATCTGGAGATAAAATATGTCGTCAAATGAACTTATGTACATGAACTGGCAAGAAATGATAAGGCCGGAAAAGGTGCAGGTAACCAGCAAACCTACTTATGGCAAGTTTGTTTGTGAGCCTCTTGAAAGAGGATTTGGCATAACGATTGGCAATTCTTTAAGGCGGATAATACTTTCTTCTTTGTATGGATCTGCAATAGTAGCGGTAAAATTTGATACTGTAATGCATGAATTCAGTGTTATTTCAGGTGTGCTCGAGGATGTTTCCGAGATTATTCTTAATTTGAAAGAGGTGCGTTTCAAAGTAGCCCATTCTGAACCAAAGACAGTTTACATTAATGTCGAAGGAGAGGGAAAAGTAACCGCCGGCGATATAATCAGTGATGACGGAAGATGCGAAGTTCTTAACCCTGATGCACATATTGCAACTCTTTCCAAGAACGCGAAACTGGATATAACCATGACCGTTAAAATCGGGAAAGGATATTCTTTGTCCGAAGCCAATAAGGATGAAGACGCACCTTTAGGCACAATACCTGTTGATGCAGTATTTTCTCCTATTAAGCGTGTAAATTATGGAGTAGATAATGCCAGGGTGGGGCAGAAAACCGACTATGATAAGCTCACCTTGGAGGTGTGGACAGATGGAAGCATACTGCCCGAGGATGCAGTAGCATACGCCGCCAAGATTTTAAAAGAGCAGTTGACAATTTTTATTAATTTTGATGAAAAAATTGAACCGGAAGCCGAGAAGAAAGTTGATGAGCTGCAGGAGCCTCAGTTTAATGAAAACCTTTACAGAAGTGTTGATGAACTTGAGCTTTCTGTTCGTAGCGCTAATTGCCTCAAAAATGCCGATATACTAAAGATTTATCAGTTGGTAAGTAAATCCGAAGCAGAAATGCTTAAGACAAAAAACTTTGGTAGAAAATCTTTGAATGAGATCAAGGAAGTCTTAAGTGAGATGGGTCTTTCTTTGGGTATGAAGCTTGATGGATTTGTGCCTCCCGAGGAAGATACAGATGAAGGGGAGCAAACTGAACTATGAGACATCGAAAAGCTGGATTGAAATTAAATAGAACTAGTAGCCACAGAGACGCCATGTTCAGAAACATGGTTACTTCTCTGTTTAAATATGAACGTATCCGTACTACTGATACAAAAGCAAAAGGATTAAGACGCTGGGCAGACCATCTGATTACTCTTGCAAAGCGGGGAGATCTTCATGCCAGACGCCAGGCGCTTTCAATAATAAGGGAGAAAGCCGTTGTTTACAAGTTGTTTAGTGAAGCTAACGAGCGCTTTGGTACAATGTCAGGAGGATATACAAGAATTGTTAAACTGGGAAGACGTCCGGGAGATGCTGCGCTTGTTTCAATGATCGAACTCGTTACTACGGAAAAGGAAAAAAGTAAAAAAAAGAAAACAAAGGGCAAAAAAAGTGCTGCTGTTGAAAAGAAACAGGTTGCAGAGGTTGCAGTAGAGAAAGTCGAGCCTGAGAAAAAAGAAGAAAAGCATGTAGAAAAGATAGTAGAAAAAAAGTCTGCCGAGCAGGAAGAAGATACGGACAAGAACTCGGATGAAATGGAGTTGGCAGCAGAATCAAAAGAGACCGTAACTGAAGAAGATAAAGATAAACCTGAAGATGAGGTAGAAAAAACCGAGCTTGAGAAATAGATTTAAAAATATAATTAGTGCCCGAACGAAAACTAGAAAACTTTTTCAAGTTCAAGGAAGGTGCAAATTTTAACCGCAGAAATACATGGAGTATTTTGAGGATTAAAATTTAAGCCTGACGCAGAAATTGGGAAAATTAGCAGTTTTCGTTCAGGCACTCATTCAAAAAGCCCTGTCTGCATATACAGGGCTTTTTTATTTGGTGTAACCTCGAGTACTTTGTACTTTTTAAATGCGGTCAGTGCTTCTTTTATTAATAGATATTCTTTTCCTGTATATCTTGGTGAGAAGTGGAAAAGAGTGTATTGTTTAATATTGGCTTTGCCTGCTAATTTGCCGGCCTGATGAGCAGTAAGGTGATATTTTTTTTCAGCTATGTCTCTGTCATTTTCAAGAAATGCCGCTTCTATAAAAAGATGATCCGAATTTTTTGCAAGTCCTATTATTTTTTCTTTGTTACGGTCACTATAAACTACATCTGCAATATATGTAATTTTTTGCCCGGGAGTAATAATGGCGATTTGTTTTAAAAGATTGCCGAGAATAAATTTTTTTTCTTTATTATTTCTTCCGTATCTTACAACGAATTCAGATTCAGGATCCTGGTGGTTGAATAATGCTTGTTTGAAGTCTTTTAGCCAGGGGCCTATTTCAAGCCCAAGAGCAATAACTTTGTCTTTAATTATATTAACGTGAAATCGTTCTTTGATTGAAAATCCAAGGCATGGTATGCTGTGGCCCAGGATTACAGCAGAAACGGACAGTGCTGGTTCCTTTAAAAGAATGGTATTAAAGGGTACTTTTACATCTTTTTTAGTAGGGATAAATCTGTTTTGACAAACATACTCTCTGGAAATCAGGTGCTCAGGATGCACCTCGGTAACGTTTAAAGAGAAGCTGTTGCTGAAATTTCCTACAAGGTTCCATGAATAGCCAGCCAGTTTTCCTTCAACATTCTTCATAAAACCCTCAGGACCATACAGATATAAGTTTTTTTCGCGGCCAAGGAAAAGCCTAAGCACTTTATCAAAACCCACAAAGTGATCCATATGTGTATGTGTGACAAAAATATGGCTTATTTTAAGAATATCTCTTGTTGAAAGAGAATAAATATCGCCTAAATCGAAAATCAGGGCTCGTTTTTCAAATAAAAAAGGGATAAATATTCCAGGATCATCGAAAGGTCCGTTGATTAGCCTTGGATGAAATGATGGGCGCATTGTTAAGGCAGGAATTTTATAACTTGCTGGTTTATACAATGATATATATCTTCATCAGAACCGAATATATCAATAACATCTTTGTGATTTATTAGTTTTTCTATTACAAAAGAGGTAACATAAATGCTTACGATATGTGGATTTGGAATAATATTTCTAACTGGTGCAATTTGGTAGTCAATATCAAACTCATCAGAATGGCTTAACTTTTCGAGGCATTTATTAATCTGTTCTTCCAATCCGTTTTTATTGGTTGTTTCAATGATATCGTTTTCAATAAGCTTCATGGCAATAGCATTCGAGAGCGGTTCGATACATTCTTTTACGCTGTTTATTGCCCGTCTTTTAGCATATTCCTTTGAAGATTCTATTTTAGATAAAATACTTGATTCACGATTGCTAGGCCTGAATATTTTAGCCATGGATTATCACCTATAGTTGTTGTAACGGTTCAAGGTTCAGGGTTCAGGGTTAGTGAAGGTTAACTAAGGGAATCCAACACTGAACGCCCGCTGTTTATTTAATTTTTTTGCAAGGCATAATAATTGTATGTACAATGGATTGCAAGGAAAATATTGCAAAGGTTGTCAGGTTCAGGCTTGGTTGCTGGAACTGTGAACCTGAGCAGTTACGTTTCTTCAATAATAATTTGTGCTTTTTTTGTTCCATTCCAGTGGTTCCAGCGCAGCCTGAATGCAATTTTATCAAATCCGTCATTTAGTTGTTTGCTTTTATCAATGTTGAAATGAATTGCGTTAAAGCCCTTTCCTTTGCTGGATGAGTTCTGCTTTAAAAGCATGTTTCTATGATTTTCGCCAACAATTTTAGAAGATAAAACTTTAATGTTTTTAGCCGTAAAAAGAGGTTCATGGTTTCCTGCTCCAAAGGGCTTTAAGGCTTCAAGATCGTCAATCAGCGTGTCTGAAATGTCATCGAAATTAAGTTCATAATCAATTGTAATTACCGGCACAAGATTTATCTTTTTTGTCATGTTCTTCACAACTTTTTCAAAATTTTCTTGAAATAGATTTATATTTTCATCCTTTAATTTTAAGCCGGCGGCCATTGAATGCCCGCCAAAATTTTCAAGATCACTTGCACAAGCCATAAGCCCGTCATACAGGTCAATTCCAGGCACACTTCTCGCAGAGCCTTTGCCAATACCATCTTTTGTTGAAATAAGCACAACAGGCCGGAAAAATTTTTTTGCAAGCCTTGACGCAACGATCCCAAGAATCCCTTCGTGCCATCCTTGATTAGATAATACGAGCGTTTTCTTTTGTAGCAGATAAGGATTTTTATTTAAATAAAACAGGATATTATCAGTTAGTTCTTTTTCAATAACCTGTCTTTGGATATTCAGTTTGTTGAGTGTTTGAGCAGTTTGTCTCGCCATGTCAAGGTGTTTTGCAGTTAAAAGTTCAACTGCGGTTTTTGCATGGTCTATTCTGCCCGGTGCATTTAACCTTGGCGCCAGCTTGAAAGCAATATCATCCGTATCTGCTAATGGGGCTTTTAATTTGCATTCTTCGACCAATGCTTTCATCCCATTACGTTCACCTGTGTAGATTTTTTCAAGTCCCGCATTAACTAATATCCGGTTTTCATCAACAAGAGGAACCATATCAGCAACGGTTCCAAGGGCTACAAGATCGCAAAGATTTTTTAAATTGGGCTCTGGCAAGTTATGCCAGAAGCTGTTGTCACGCAGGTGTTTTCTGAGGCAGATGAGAAGATAAAAGGCCACACCAACTCCTGCGAGGTTATCAAGACCTGAGGTGCAATCGGTGCGTTTTGGGTTTACAACAGCAAATGCATGAGGCGGTCTGTCCGTTATTCTGTGATGATCGGTTATAATTACATCTATTCCAAGACGTTGTGCAGCTTTTACAGCATCATAACTGCTGGACCCGCAGTCCACAGTTATTATAAGGTTTATTCCTTTTGGCAACGCATAATCTGTAATATGGTTTTTTTTGCAGACCATATCCTTCTTTTATCCTGTGCGGGATATAGTAATATGCATTTGTTCCTATGTAACTGAAGAATTCTAAAAGGATAGTTGTAGCTGTTATTCCGTCAACATCATAATCCCCGAAAATTAAAATCTTTTCATTATTGATTATTGCGGAATAAATACGGCTGACAGCGGTATTTATTCCTTTTATTGAAAACGGAGGACGCATATTGTTAAATGAGGGATTAAGAAAATCAAAGGCATCCTCAACAGAAACAATGTTTCGATTAATTAGAATGCTTGCTATGATTGGATTACATTTAAGAGCGTTACTGATTTTTTTTACAGAACCGATATCCGGTTGAAGCAGTTGCCAGTGTTTTTTCATAACTGAGATATAGCTTATCTTGTGGTTTTGGACAATATGTAACTTTGGAGGCAATTTATGGATTATTCCCTCAATCCGGAAACCTTCTGAAGGATGTAAATCACTTCTTCCATCCCAATCTTGCCGTCACCGTTCACATCACAACCTGCAAGGCCAAAATGGCATCTGCCGGATTATTTATATCCCCGTCAGCGTTGATGTCACCCTTTTTGACCGAGCCCTTATGTCAATTCGTGGCTGAGTATTTACCCAATTCTTTCACCAGCGCATTAAAGACTTCCTTGTTTGTTGCCTCAGGGTTCCGCGACAGGTAATTTGCAATGCTGTTTGCCACAAAGGCAGTGGAAATGGAGGTTCCCGCATAGGTCCCGGGATCTCCCTTATAACCCACAGGTAATATAGCGAATCCGGGAGCATACAGCATCACGAAACTTCCATAATTTGAATTTTCCCAGGCTTTACCGCCCGGTTCAAGCGCACTTACGCCAATAACAGATGAATAGGCGGCAGGATAGAATGGTTTTCCTGTCGGTTCATTTCCGGCGGCTGCGACAATAATGAGATTCTTTGAACTTGCGTAATCAAGAGCATTTTCCAGAAAATCGCTTCTGGTTTCTGATCCCCAGCTTAAACTCATTACACGTGCGCCATTGTTTAAGGCAAAATCAATACTTTCCATTATGTTAAAATTTGATGTAAAACCATTATCATCAAAAGTTCTGACGGGAATTATGGGAATTTGAGTCTCGGAACCTGTTTTGACTCCGTAAGGTTTGACAACCCCGGCAGCGATTAAAGCCATCTGTGTTCCATGACCAAAGGGATCTGAAATAAATTCATCAGGATTCAAAGCATCAAGTGAGGCCAGGACAAAATCTTCCAGACCGGAATCAGGAATCAGGCCGGTATCGAGAATGGCAACCGGCGCCGCGCCCCGTGGCTCAGGAATATTGTAAGAGTCGGAGGTGGGTATGTTTGGAGCGGAAATTTTGAAGGGCACGGAGATTGGATAGGCATAGTTAGGTTCAGCTTTTGCGATCCCGGGATGCTTTGTGATCTGTTCCACGAGAGAAGTAATATCGGAGTTTTCAGGAAGGCGAATTTTATAAATCCCCATAGCAGCATTTCCGGCCATTACTCTTCCGTTGATTTGCCTCAGAAGTCTTTTGAATTCCAGAAGGTTCATTTCCGGCATGAGCCTCAGAAGTATCTCATTCTTGACAAATAACGATCCATCTCCGGGATTTCTTGCAATAGCCAGGCCTGATCTCGTGCCGAGAGGTTTCATAAGTCCTTTATTGCCCGGCTTGAAGACATGGATTTCAGCCAAATTGACAATGGGACCGGCTGGTACCTCGATAGACCCCCAGATCAGAACATAGCTAAAGGATTTGAGGATCGAGTCGAAACCTTCTTGTATGTCCCGATCTTTAAATGATGCTGATATTTTTGGGTTAAGTTGTGGGTCAATGCGTATCTTTATGCCAAGATCGGCCATGCGCTGCAAAATGCTTTGCAGTGGAGCCTGATCAGCATGAAGCGAAAGTTTGTCTCCGGTAATCCGTACATCAAGAATTCGATTACAAAAACCCTGCTCTTGTTCGAGGGCAATGCCCACGGTGCCCGCATTTGCAACACACAGCAGGATGATGAGCATTGTACTGTAATATATGAATTTTTTTTTCATGGATGACAAAAGCATCATTTTTTTATATCTTCTTATCTTACTTTAGAAACCTTTTGTAGAGAAGTGTTGGAAGTTCCCAGGGTCACATCTTAATTTTTAATTATTGAGAATGAAATGTACCAGTTAATATTTAAGATCTCGGCACATTTCTTCGCAGAAAATCGCTCAACTTAGTTAATTTTTCTAAAACATACTCTTTCAAACCCCAGAGCCACCACTACGAATTTCTGTAATCTTAGATTACCATATTTTTGGTCAAGTTTTTTTCCATAGTCTTTTACCTGTTTTTCACCATCTTTTATCTGCTTTACAATCTCAGGAATCAGACAAAGCTCATTTTCAGACAACTGCTTTGCCTGGTCAGCGCTCATTCCTGCATCCTTGAGCTTTACAAACTTGAACTCAATCAAAACATCAAATATCTTGCCATATCTCTTGTCCGGCCTGATGATCATAGTCAGATCGGCATAGCGGCGGTCAATTTCAGTTTCAGAATCCATGATATAGATAATATCGTTGTAAAGCAGGGTCAGGAATGCGGTCTTTAATGTCAGTTCATTGGCCCATCTGTAATCTCTGTTATGAAAAACCTTGAGATATCTCTCCTCCATGAATCTGCACAGAGGCGCCATCTCTCCTTTTTGATACACCAGTTTTGCCGCTTCCCTGCCATCATCCCTGTCTTCCGGTTCCGGCAGAAGCATCTTCTGTATCCGCTCCACATAAAGGCTTTTCATAACGAGGTTGGGAACTTTCAAGATCACCTGCAGTTCTTCTGTCTCGCCTGCAATAGTCAATACTCCAAAGTAGTAGAGAAAAGAGACCAGAAATGTATTGTCTTTGGATTTATCCGTCAGCATCTCCCTGATGCCAAAGCGCTTGCTGATTCTGGATGCAACAACCTGCTGTTTGTTTTCCATCAGGCTCATTAAAAGATCTCTTCCCCTGGGAATCTGAGCAATATACTCCAGCTTTGATTCATCAGTTGCAAGATTGTCATCAAGCATCTCTCTCGGATAATCGCACATTTCCTGGAACTGTTCAAAAAAATAAAGACATAATGTGGGATTATAAATATATTCATCCGTGCCAAATGCAAAAAGATATCCATCATAATATGTTTTCATTAAATTAAGAGCTTCATCTGTTTTTTCTGTGCCAAAGTTGCATTCAACCACAATCTGTTCAATTACTTTGCGTACCTCGTTTTCTCTAAAACCACATAAATTGTTGAATTTTGGCTCAAAATAGATATTTTTTGCAATATTATATCCGCTTGTAATATCGCTCATAACAACAGGCGAAACCCCTGTTATAAAGACCCTGTCAAACATGGAACCTGAAGTTAAGGATTTTACAGCCTTGAAAAAAGTTCTTAAAGGTCCTTCGTCATGCACAAGAGCTTCATATCTCTTTCCAGCGCTCTGCACCCCCATCATTACTGTATTGGCAAAATTATCATATTCATCTATGAGAAGATAAATCGGGTATGGAGTCATGCGGACTGCACTTACCAAGGATTTTAAAGAGTATAGAGCATCATCAAAATTAACTTTTATTTGAGGCAGTTCATATCCTTTATATTTATAGAAAGCATAAAATTCTTCAATACAACCATTGATGTGATTAAACAGAGCTTTTTTCACATCTTCAGCGCTTCCGGTCGGATCAACGCAGGAAAAGTCCAGTTTCAAAATAAAATATGAATTGCGCAAATCTGTGGGATTTTTCCCGATTTTAAGCCCGCCAAAAATCGCTTCAAACTCGTCTTTTTTTGCCACATCATAATAATTTTCCAGCATTGAAAGAACAAGACTCTTGCCAAAACGCCTGGGGCGGATGAATAGTTGAGAATCTGATTTTTCAAGCAGAGATATTTTATCTGTTCTGTCACAATAATAATAGCCCTGAGTATTAACCTTTTTAAAGTCAGATATACCATATGGAAATTTCACTGTTAAACCCTCCTCCTATAATACCTAAGCCTCTGAAACAATGGAATGATTGACTTTTTGTAACTGATCACTCAGGTGGATAGGCTTCAGCCTGACTACGTGAGTTACGACATTTTTATCTGTAACCTTATCAGATTTTCGCAGTTTTTCAACTCTTATAGTGTCTCAGCAATGCTAACGCATGAAATCCCCCTCACCCTAACCCTCAATACTGTTGACTTAAGGGGGAAAAGGTAGGAATTTGCAAAAAATAATGATAAAACATAATAATAACATTGACTTAAAGATTATTGTGTGCTATTTTTGTTTTTATGAGTCAGTTAAATTTTATATACAATTCTTCAAAAAAATAGCTAAAAGGAGAGAATTATGGCACGCAACTTGCTTTCAAAATTTATGCCAACCTGATGATTTTATTCAGAATTTTATTGATATTATTCCTAACGAAATTAACCCTGATCATAAACAATCACCAAAAGATTTTACCAGAAACCGCGATTTACCATTTCCAAAACTAATAGCCTTTACTCTTTCTATTGCCGCAAGTGGTACAAAACAAGGCGTTGATACCAAATCAGGACAATTCTTTAAAAATGCAAAACGCAGTGGACTATGGCCTGATGCTGATGCAGTACATAGAAGTAGTGTTACTAAAGCACGTCAAAAAGTTCCATATCAAGTTTTTTCGGATATACTCAAGGATGCTGTTAATGTTGCCTATGATTTATGGCCTAAAGATGATCCGCTATATTTATGGCATGGTATGTCAGTTTATGCTACTGATGGATCTAAATATAATTTGCCAGCCACAAAGGAAATTCGTAACTATTTTGATCCTGAAAGTGGTCTTCAAAACAAAGGTAAAGGTCATTATCCTCAATGCTTGACCTCTACACTTTATGATGTCTTTAGACGTCTTCCTGTCGCCAGGACTGTCGTTGGCATTGATGGTTCTGAACGGGAAGAAATGAAAAACCTTCTGCCTTTTGTACCTCCAAACAGTGTTTGGATGTTTGATAGAGGATATCCAAGTTATGAGTCTATACTTTATCTAAAACAATATTTCTCAGGATATTACCTTTTTCGCTGTCCTGCTATAGCATTTTGCACATGACTTGATATTTTTCAATATTGAATATGCCTATATCGTCCATAAGTTGCCATACCAGCTTCATTAAAGAGGACATGTAGTAGGCTGTTTGGACTTGAAAAACATCTCATGTTATGGCCAGCCAAACTCGCCATGTCAACGACAAACATTTTGATATTCAATAGTTTTTGACGAATTTGATAATATCAAGTCAAGTGCAAAATGCTATAGTTGTACATTTCCCGCTGTTGAAGCGTTTATCAAAAATGGTAAAAAAGAGAGTATAATTTGGATTACTCCTTCAAATAAATTCAAAAGTAAAGTCGGTGTAAAAGAACGAAAAAAACTCAAGCCAATTAAGATTAGGGTTATCCGACTGGAAAGTCCTGATGGAACCATATCTGTTTTATTAACAAATCTGTTTAACAAAAAAAAGTACAATTGCGAAGAGGTTATAGAGCTATACTTTAAAAGATGGAGAGTAGAAGAATATTACAAAGATGAAAAAGTTACACTTGAAATTGAGAGATTTCACAGCCGAACTGTCATTGGCATTCTTCAAGAATTTTATGCAACCATGATTATGAGTGTCATAACAAGAACTTTGATGGTGTTATCATCGCATTTCTTTTTATCGGAAGAACAAGAAGCTCAGTTTAAGAATGCTGTAATAGCACTTTCAGCAGATGCAGTTTTTCTGGTACCCGATAATCCGGAAAAAGCAGCAGAAATATTTAAAGATATATTGGTTGAGATTGCTCGTGTAAAATATTATCGCCCCAAAGAACCTCGATCCTCTCAGCGAAGGGTTAACAAAAGTCCACTTAATAAATGGCAACAAAATAAAACAAAAAAGGTGGCAGTAAATGCTTAAGTCAACAGTATTGACCCTAACCCTCTCCCGCCAGTGGAGAGGGGAATAAAATGCACAAAAACACGTGCGTCAGAGCTGACTTCTCCTACTTCAAACCAGCAATTTTCTGCATCACATAGATCGACTCTTCTATGCCTATTCTGCCGTCTCCGTCTCCGTCTCCGTTTACGTCGACGCCTCGTTGAATACAGGCATCACAGATATTCGGATGCATGCTCGCAGTAATTTGAAGGGCGAGGATGACGTCTTCGAGCCCCAGACTGTCGTTGTTAGATACATCTCCTGGCGATATAACCAAGTCAACAGCAGCAAAGGCGTTGACCCTGCCGCCTGTGACCAACATCTCCGATACAGATGGAATCTTATTCACTGTGTCAAGGATCAGGGATTTCACAACAGAATAATCAAGCCAGGGATTTTTTGAAAGTATCAACCCGGCAACGCCGGTAACATGTGGAGGTAAATGGGGTCGGGCCACGCTATCTTATTAATATTTATGGATTATTGCTCCAAAAATAGGTGTTTTTTGCTCTTAACTCGCTATTTTCAGGGGTAAAATCACTATTGTAAGGAACCTGTGCTTCACGAAGATGATATAATCCTCCCGACTCCCCAACGTTTCGGACCTTTGCCCGAATGCCGAGTTTCTCTTTTATTCCTTCTACAAAACTCTTACCTCCAACAGCGATGCTTTGAGACCATTTGCTTTCTCGTGCAACCATCGGCGTCGATCTTTGGCAAATTTAAGCAGAAATTCTTTTTTATGACACCGATGCGTAATATGCCAAACGTGACCTGGAAGGAAATGCCGTTTTGCTCTCGCCATCTGCCCGTGTTCTTCCCTTAAAAGTATGTTTTTGGCCATAAAAATGATCATTTAAGGCCTTGTTTAACGCAAGATTTTAACGTTTTATATATTATCTCAATATGTTGCTGTGGCCCGACCCCCATTCCAACTGATTGCAGCCTTATCGGCTGCTCCGACGTCCCAAACTGTCCCTCATCTCTCCACGCCCTTTTATGGATGACCACTCTGTTTTTAGTGGTTTTTGATTCATAGGGTATTTTGATCATTCCATTTTTATGAATGGCTTCAAACTCAAAAGCTTCCATCATGCCTCCGATATTCCACTGAAAAATTCCTGAATATTGCCGGAGCGTTGATATTTGAAGGTCTCGCAAAAAATCGAAAAATACCGTTTTCCGTCATTCCGGCCCCGCATCAAGTGCGGGATAAACTTCAGCCGGAATCCAGTAATTACGCCTAATTACACAAAATGGTTGGGAGCATCCGCAGTTTCTGACCAAGACGAATTTTATATGTATTTATGGTTATTTTTGAGTCGGAATTCGGAAAAACAACATTGTTCTCAGCCAAAATCACGTTCTATAGCCTCTTATTGGCAACAAAAAAGGTGCTGGTCAGAAACTGCGGATGCTCCCAAATGGTTTTAACTTTGATCTGCGAAGTAAATACTTTTTACGAGACCATCAACATTTGTTTATTAAAAATATCACATGTCGGAAGCCCCGGCAAGAAACTTTAGGCTGCAAAGGAAATCAAAGGAGAAAATTTCTTGATCCTTAATCTTTTTTTGAAATCAAAAAAGGTCTCAACCGGAAACCTCACCACCACCACCACCACCATCATCATCATCATAAAGATTGACGAAATTCAGTCACTAAGTCCACTTCAGGGTTTCTATGGTTTCCCTGTGCGGCAGCAGATTTCCCGATGCGTCCTGTTTAGTTATGATCACTGGAATGTTTCCGGCAGGCACTGCGCCGCTGTTTTTTATGCTCACGGTCTTGAGCCCGCAATCTTCTGAAAAATGAATATCACTTCTTCTATGCCGATTTTCCCATCATTGTTTACATCAGCTATGTTCACAATTTGTTTGCTTGATGCAGTGTTTGTTAAAATCTGAAGTGCGTTAATAGCGTCAGAAAGTTCAACTTCAATTTCTGCAAAAATTTCATTTGATAATATGTATGAATTTATATTAGTCGCTTTTACAAGATATGAGTATGTATATCCACGTTGAACGTCTTCATAATCCAAAAAGTTTGTCTCTTTTGTAGTTCCTATAAACCGATGTTCCTCACCATTTTTACTTCTGAAAATATGATATTTTTCTGCATGAGGGACATCAGACCATGAAAGTACGATTTGATCCAAGGCGTTTGTGATGTACGTTACCAATGGCTTTTCAGTAATTGGATCAGTATCAGCACTGGTCGTAAACACTAATTGAAAAGGTTTATTGGAAATTCGTTTATCCTCGTAATCAAGTATATAGATATGTGCATAATAGGTTGTGTTATAAGCCAGATCATCTATATCGACACTTTTTCCTCGTGTTATTTGGAGCTGCGTCATAACTTGCGGATTGATCCCGATTAGTATTTCATATTTCTCATAAAGATTTTCACCAGCCGGCTCATAAGAAAGTGTCAGGCTATTCGATTCAAGCACACCATAATTTTCATTTTGAAATGAAAGTTGGGTAACAGGTTTTATGTCTATGAATACCGATCCGGCACCGCCATCGGCGCCTAAGGTGTTTCCTGATTTTGATTTTATCCGGTATTCATATCCATGGCCATATGATACAGCCATATCAATATATGGAGATTGAGCTGTTATCCCAAGTTCAACAGTATTTCCTGAATCATCCTTGCGCACAATGAGATATTCATTAATATCAAAGATATTATCAAATTCTATCTTCACACCGGGACTATCAGTATGATTATCTACAACTGTCAAGGCGGTAATATCCGGCGAAACCAGTTCCGATATTTGAACGGTTTTTACTTGAGATTTGTATGTTGCCCCCTTGTATTCTGCAATAACCTTCCAGGCTAATGTCACAACATTTTCAGGGATACTATATTGATAATTGTTGAGTGATGTCGTTGCTGCGTGTAAAAATTCTGTTTCATCATCCAGTTTAATATATACCCTATAGGAAGCCATGTCCGGTTCGGCTGCCTCAATTGCCCAATGCAACTCTATTTCATGATTATCTCCATAATAACCATTCACTGTTGGAGTGAATACAGAATCATTAAATACCATAATGTCGCCTTCGATAAGCACAGCATGAGAAAGAGCAAGAGTGTCTTCACCGGCATTAATTTTAAAATTATACTCACCAACAAATCCGACGACGGAAATCACTTTGCTCGTTTCACCAGTTATCTGGAAGTACTCTTCCCAATCAGTCGCTTCTCCTTTCTGTTTATAAATGGTATAGATTGTGTCAGGTCTTGAGCCGTCGGCGTTCCAAGTAAAAATCAAGTTTTCACCGAGTTGAACAGTAGATTTATTCACAGAAAACGATGTAATGTGAAGAGGAGTTACAATGTCGAATGTAATAGAATTATAACCGGTATTGCCGGCATAGTCATAGCAGATTATCTTAAAAGTTATTTCTTCGGCTTCGCCCTCACTTACAGCGTACTCATAATTTGAAATTGATACATCGGTAATAGTTTCAAGCAGCGTACTAGTACTTCCAACAATTTTATATATCTCTAACTTCACCAATTCATCCTGATTATCATCAGCCAGCCACGAAAGTGTGATGGTTGAGCCGTTCGTAACCCGGCTCTCTGTATTCGTAAAATTGATCTCTGGTTGCACGATATCTCCGGAAAGATCAGCAACTGTCAGAAAATTATTCCAGGCGAGCGCAACATACTTGTTTTGATTAATATCGACTTTTCTATAGTTATTTGAAGTATCAGCCATTCCCAGAGCGATAATACTTTTTTTACCGCTGGCAATATCTATTTTTGTTATTAGATGCTTGCTTGAATAGGGTTCATAGCCATAGCCGATAACAATTAAATCATTGTCAAACGCTGCAACTTTATTGATAGCTTGGCTTAAAGTATTAAAGGTTTCTTTTGTTAGGTCGTCCCTTAATAAAGAAAAATCCATAACTCCATTATTAGATTTATTAAAACAACTAATGAATGTTGAGCTGAAGGACTCGAATTTTAAAGGGTTGAAGTAGTTGCTCTCATCATCATAGATCAATTCTTTAACAGTTAGGTCTTGATTTAATGTATAAATATCTCCTCTGGTTGATGTGAGATAATTACCAGATAGATAAATGCGAGTTCCAAGATAGTTATTTGAAAAATTTGTAATGCTACCAAGACTTGGGTAAATCTGTATAAACTTGTTCTTGCGTAGAACATCGTCATTCAAAATATTTTCTTGATAATTCCATGTACCATCGAAAGGATGACCGTATGACCACATTGCATACAGATTATTATCTTGTTTGAAAAATTTGATGTCATTGACCTGGTTTGTTTTTTCCCAAAGGTTATCCAGTGTAAGTTTATACGATTCACTACGATAGTTTCCACTGTTCTGAGCGATCGCAAAAATATTACCACAGTCATTAACAAGAGAAACATAGTCTTTAGCCTTGAAAGGCATTATACCAAGAAAAACAATGTCCCCTGTTTCCAAATCCAACATATTAAGATAAGAACAATATCTGTGAAGACTACTAGAATAAGACACATCCTGAGCTAAGACTATTAATGCTTTATTGTTGCCAATATATTCAACATCGGATCTACATAGATAGCTAATATTGGCGGTTCGGGCGATACTTTTAATAAAGGTATTACTGTTTGCATCCCATTCGAGCATCTCATGGTTTGTCCATGTTGGTTTTGCTTCCACCAAAGCATCATCCAATACCAGAAAAATTTTACTTTCAGTTACTATGGCCTTTGAGCACCCGATGTCGTTCCATTTTCCAGAATAATCAACAGTACTACCGTCAAACGTATATGCAACGTGCGCCCGTTCAACAACATTTCCACCTGCAAGCTCATAGACTCTTCCATTCCCAAAAATGAATACCCTGCCGTCCTTGGCGGCAAGAGATGTCTTAACAGCATCGGCTCTATCTGAACTGACAGTAAATGGTAGTTGGTAAGACGTGGCAATAAGACTTTCTGTATCAATTTTAACAAGCTTTGAATCACGGTAACTAATGAAATATATAATATTCCCGTCTGAAACAGGTTTAATGTAATAGCTTTCAACAGTGCCGGCATCGTTTTGGATAGCTATTTTCTCGTGTTCACCAATTTGGCCATCAGAAAAACTATATCGCCAAATTACATTCGTAAAAATATCCAGATCCCATAAGTAACCATTTAAAAGGATACTACTCGCTGGATTGCTTAATGAAAGATCCTGTACGTCATCAATTTTAGAAATAGTTGACACTGTAGGAACATTTCCGTTCTCTATTGCTATTGGATTCACAAAATACGAACCGCTTTTATAGGAATAATAATATTTTTCCTTTCTATCCCTGCTTTTAAGAATCACATATGGAACATCGAGATGTATTTCAAAATCGACTACTTCGTAATTTTTGTCGCATACTTTTACCTTAGATGAAGTTGAATTGGTTGATTTATCATAAGTTAAATAGAATGTATTATTCTCATACACAAATGTATCCTCATACCTATCGGTTGCGGTGTCCTGATAGTAGCTGTACCTATGTTCAACAAGAGCGTGCACTAAATTATTACTATCTAATTTCACAAATTTTATAATCTGGTGTTGTTCCTTGTATAGAGCATCGGTAGGAAAACTGAACTCTTCATCATACAAGATAATGGATTCGTTAAATGGTGAGGGCAGCTCTGTATTCGCAT
>Ga0255436_1013_pt1 | contig 27548 bp, 30 predicted proteins | sample ANMaggSSYBR02I10_FD_182655 | JGI IMG/M metagenome (GOLD analysis project Ga0255436, IMG submission 182655) | Sediment cell enrichment communities from methane seep in Santa Monica Basin, California, United Staets - ANME aggregate JGI... | ecosystem: Environmental > Aquatic > Marine > Cold seeps >...
GGTCGGCTCTTGCATATAGTAGAGCAGTATCGGCGGCGTTAATATCAGTATTTGTCGCCATGGATGAAGCCATGCGGGCATCCATCTGTGACAATTTCAATGAAGTACCGGCTGATATTAGTACGAACAACACTCCTATCAGTGCAAGTGGCACCCTGGCATCTTCGTTTTTCCATAATCTCATTATTGTTTAAACCTGAGGTATGGGATAGGATGAATGTAGTTAAGATTTATGATTTTATCATGTTCATAAAATGCCGATGCCTATATACACCAGGTAAGCCAGGGCACCATACCTGAGCAGCTTTCCTGCAAAGACCAGGATGGAAAATAAGCCGAATTTCAGTTTCATCATGCCTGCTACCACAGGCAGGGCATCCCCGAGCACGGGTACCCATGTTAACAGCAACGACCACGAACCGTATTTTTCAAACCATACTTGGGCATGTTCCATCTGTGCTGTATTAATGCGAAGATATTTTTCGATAAGTTTGGTCCTGCCTGCAAGCCCTATGTAATAGCTGGTGCAGGCTCCCAGGTAATTACCGACTGTTGCCACCAGTACTACTGAGAAGATATTAAAGTTCCTGGCAATAAGCAATATCACCACACCTTCGGAACCCAGGGGTAAAACAGTGGAAGCCAGGAAGCTTGCTAAAAACAGACCAGGGTAACCGTAAGGCAGGAGGATCGATTCAAGTGTGTCCATAAAGTATTATTTGGACAAGATGCTTATAAATCATAGGGATAATTGGCCGGACATTCAAACACGAATTAAAATGTTTCAGACTTTCTTATACTCTCCAATATATGCATCATTTATATACTCAAACTTACTAATTGTTAGTTAAGAGGTAGATTATGATTGCATCTGAAGCATCCCCAGCACCAACAATAAGCCCGCATTTACAGGGTGTTGAAACTGAGACTTTTCTTACATTATCAAAAATGTCAGAGCTAAAGGAATTTTTACAAAATATATTAAAGAAATATAATACAAAAAGGCCTGAAGACATTGAAATAATGATCGAGCAAGGCGAGGTAGGGGAACATCCGGCATATGAGGATTACCTTTCGGCTCTTTCCTATGAACAGAATATAAAAGACCTTAAAAAATTACTTAATGATCTGGTAAAGCGAATATGATGCACAGGCTGATTGTTATTGCCAGATGTGCTGAGGAGCATTTTTCAGATATAATAATATAGGCTCCGATTATTTTTAGTGATAAGGTAAGGCTCCTTTTTATCGATGGCTCATTTATGGATATCAGATATCCGGTTGATTCTAAATACTCATTTCACTGGCAGCTTGAAGATGAAATTATCAGAATAGATACGGCGCCACACCACCGCCAGGTTTCTACGTATCCACGGCATATGCATATTGGGAAGGAGGAAAATGTGGTGGAGGATTCGGTGACTGAGATCGGGAATACTATGGAAGAAAATGTGAAGTGTGTGCTGGAGTTTGTGCGGAGCACGGTGGGGAAATAAGTTGGGTATTTTCAAATGGTGGAATGCGGGATGTTTCCTGTATTTATAATATTGCCGTACTAATTACCCCGGTGCCTGTTTGATTATGTTTATTCACTCCTGTTGCCAGCGATCTGATTAGCATCAAACATCAGCACCCCATGCTCCTCGCAGTATTCCAGACAGGGTTTACCAAATCCGCTTTTCGAAAACACCGCAAAATACTCCCGCCGGTTTTCCATTCTCCAGTCCACCAGCTTACTCTTCTCAAACAGGTCTTCAACCACACCACGACCGAGCGGTGCCGAGCGCCACTTGCACTCTGCAAACAATATCTCATTAGTCTCGCTGTTCAACGCAACAATGTCGATCTTGTCTCCTTTCCTGTTCCACCATGACCCGATCCGGTCAAACCGCAGCGGTAGTCCCCCCTGTACCCAGGTGCCCCCCCTCCGGCAGCACCCTTGTCAAGCCACAATACCTGCATAATTCAATTATACATAACCCAATTATGCATAATCTATTTATGCATAAAAGCATTATACTAACATATATGTTCATAAACAGAACCCATGAACTCGCAATCCTTAACCAGCACAGCAGATCAATAAGCTCAGGCTCAAGAATAAACATCGCACTATTCGGGCTCAGGCGCATAGGAAAAACAGAATTACTATTGCAATTCAAAAACACCACCCATGACAATAACATACTGATCCCCTACATAAACCTCCAGAAAATAATCCCTGATACAGAAGGATTCGTCAAAGCATACTCAAAAGAACTGATATACGAAACAATCAGGCAAAAAGAACAGGCAGACTATCCCTATGAGATAGAAGACCTGCTTATACTCGCATCAAAACTGGGAGATATGGAAACCCACCACGCAAGAACCCTCATAAGCATCCTCAAACAGCACGAGATCGCCACAGAAGAACTCCTTGAACTGACATTCGCATTTGCACAGAAACTCGCAGAAAAACACAAAAAAAAGATCATATTCATGCTCGACGAATTCCAGGAATTATTACAGGTACACCCCCGGTTCCTTCAGGTAATGCGCTCGATAACAGAAAAACAAAAGGACGTCAACTACTGGATATCAGGCTCAGTGTTCTCGGTCTTCAATGAAATGCTCAACTATAAAAACCCCTTTTTCGGGCAGTTCACCAGGATGACCCTGGAAAACTTTGACAGGGAAAGCACATACGAACTTATCGATTCGACACTTCCATTTAAAATCGCCCAAAACCACAAAGACAAGATATACAAATTCACAAACGGCCAGCCGTACTACACGGTTGCGGTATGCAGGAAAATATCCGAACAGTATGCACTTGACAGTTCGATCAACACACCACAGGTAAATTTCTGTATAATGAACGAAATATTCGCAGATACAGGCTCCATCAATGAGCATTTCGAGTACATCCTCGATGTATCCCTTGCAAAATTCAAGAACAAAGATAGGTACAAGACCATACTCTTCCTGTTATCACAAGATCCTGCAACCCTGGCAGCAATTGCAAGGCACATAAAAAAACCTACCGGCGAAATATCAAATTATCTCAAAGCCCTCCTGAGAACAGACCTCATATTCCGCAAAGATAGCACATACCACATACGTAACCCACTATTTGCCTTCTGGGTCAATAACAAATATCTGGGCCTCGGTACGGAGCTCACATCAGGGAAAGCGGCAGAACACCTACTGGCAAACCTGGAGGAAAAATACCAGAGAGTCTCAACCGAACTTGGAATTGCCAAAGAATTTGAAATAAAATACAAACCGGAAGCACTGTACAACATCAAACTTGAGAAGTACCTGAAAGATAACATCGAATTCGACCTGGTAGGCACGGATGGCAACACGGCATATATTTTTGAGATCAAATGGCGAAACAAGAAAACCAGCTACAAAGATATTGACAACCTGATACAAAAGATCAACAGCTCCGAATTCAGGACACAAAAGAAACAGGTGATATTCATCTCAAGATCCGGATACACGAAATCTGCGCTCGAATTTGCTGGACAGCATGAAGTAAAACTTCTTAACAGGCATATGGAAAAAGTAACGATCCAGGATAGCTGAAATATCCATGGGCTCCCCGCTCATACCACATCCACACACCCGAACCCCATAGCATTCTTCTCGCCCAGCCCTGCATCATACGCAAACTCCACAAGCTCTGGGCTCGCCTCAACTTCCATTTTCATCAAACTGCACCGCCTGAAAGAATTGCCAATCGATATCCGTTTGGGTTTGACATCCTTCACATCCACAACCTCAAAGTGCTCATGCTCAACAAGGTGCCCGTAGAACTCCTCATACCGGGCGGTCAGGTTTGTATGCAGGTTCTCATAGAACTTGGCATCCTTTGGGTACAGGTCAACCTCGACCAGCTTACCATCACGTTTTCTCATAGTCTTGACATACACAAGTGACAGGGTTTTGAACGTACAGGTATCCGAAAACTCACGCTGTGGAAGAATCTCCACACGCTCGATAATAAAATCAACCTTCTTCTTTTTACCAAGGAAAAATTCAGGTTCAAACAGCAGTCCCTCAGTAAAACTTCGTATGAATTCAGGATCGGGCGAAGAAAGGAAAAAGTGGGCCTTTGTGAAATTCAAGCCGTCTTTATCCGGGATCCGTTCCTCGATGATCAAGTTGGAAAACGTATAGAATTTGAATCCCTGATGACTGTGGATCGAATTTGCCAGGGAAATATTTGCCGCAGCAAGACGGGAATACAGCATAGATGCTATGCCGTACTGGTAATCATAGAACAGCGGACCACCTGAGAGTTTTCGAATCGTGATTTTACTTCGCACAATAATGAAAACAGTCATAATCTGACTTATACTTGTGTACTATTTTCATTTTAAACCCGGCTGTTATCCCAGCACCTGCTCGATCCTCTCCAGTGCCTCACGTATTCGCTCCTGGCTGGTAGCATAGGATATCCTGATAAAGTCCATGCTGTTGGGTCCAAACGCACTTCCTGGCGTAGCAGCCACATGGGCCTCTGTGAGCAACTGCTCGCACACATCATCACCGTTACCGTATTCGCTTACGTCGGCAAAGGAATAGAACGCACCGCTGGGATAATTAGACTTAATACCAATATTGTTCAGCCCGTCCACCAGCAGGTCCCGCCGTGCCTTGAACTCGGCAACCATCCCTGGAATAAATGACTGGTCCCCTTTTAGGGCCTCCACACCTGCCCACTGGACAAAAGTAGTGGCACTGCTGACACTGTGGCTCTGCAGCTTGGACATGGACGTGTACAGTTCATGAGATGTGGCAAGATAACCCAGCCTCCAGCCAGTCATGGCATAAGCCTTTGAAAAACCATTGATAGTGATGGTGCGGTCTTCCATGCCAGGTAAGCTGCCGATGCTGAAATGCTCTTTATCATAGATGATCTTCTCATAAATCTCGTCCGAGATTACAGTGATATCGTGGTCGATAGCAAGGTCTGCGATCTCTTTTATCGCTTCTCTGGAAAAAATTCCCCCTGTAGGATTGCTGGGGCTGTTCAATACAATAAGCCTGGTCTTCGGAGTGATATAACTGGCTACATCTGTGGGACAAAAATCATTTTCCGGGTCAAGGGGTGCAAACACTGTCTTCCCGCCCGCTATCTTGATGCACGGGTCATAGGATACCCAGGCCGGGTCGAACAGAATGCCCTCATCGCCCTCGTCCAGTATGGCAAGTATGGCCTCGAACACAGCCTGCTTGGCGCCCGGTGTCACGATCACATGTGCAGGCTCAATGTTCAGGTTGTTCTCTTCATTCAGTTTTTCAGCAATAGCAAGGCGTAGTTCGGGAATGCCGGGGGAAGGAGAATAATGGGTGTCGCCCCGGCGCAGCGACACTTCGGCAGCATCACAGATATGCTTCGGTGTGTCAAAATCAGGTTCTCCCAGGCTGAAACTGATAACATCATGTCCCTCGCGCTTGAGATCATTGGCCAGATCCGTCATCCTGAGGGTGGCCGATTCCTCTATACTTTGCAGGCGTTTTGATACCATGGCTTCAATCTGGGATGAGATATTATTTTAATCTTTGCACCAGCTTGACGGCAGCCTCGACCGCACGTTTGGCATAGTCAACTCTCTTGTGTGCATCCAGCCTGCTCATACCAGGGCCCGATATGCCCAGGGTTACCGGTTTATCATATTCCAGTGACAGGTCTGTGATCTTCCTGGCAGCATGCTGCACTACAATCTCATCGTGCTTGGTCTGGCCTTCGATAACGCAGCCGATCGTGACCACGGCATCGATGTTGGGGTCGGTTACCATTTTCTTTATGGCCAGCGGCATATCATATACACCCGGCACCATAATGGTCTGCTCAACTGTAGCCCCCAAAAACTCTGCATGCTCCCTGCCCAGTAGCTCCATCTGGTAGGTTATGTCCCTGTTGAACTCTGCTATCACAAATCCCAGTTTAATATCGCTCATGATAATGATCTCCGGTTATTTCAAATTTTATTTCTTATTGACATTATACTATAAATTTAAATATGTTCTACAGACCCACCTGACCTGCATCCTTATAGCCCTGCCGCTGCCCGGTACCTGCCTCACGTTCCAGATCCCGCTTGTTAAACAGCAATTTAACAACATTCAGGGCATGCTCCCGTGAGCGCTGCTCCATCAACCATGCAAGGGTTTTTTCATCCTGCGCCTCATCCTCATGCACGAACACCTCGATCACATGGGTATTGGTCATCAATTGTGCCTGGATGATACCCTGGGAAGCCTCGTGGGCGCATATCTTATCCTTTGGGTCTGCCCCAGGCATACCCAGCGCCATGACAATATCGCAGCCCAGTTCTTCTATCAATTTCTTACAGGCCACGGGCAGGTCCTTGATACCGGGTACAGTATAACGCTCGATCTTCACAGATGCATTGTTGCGCAGCTCATCAATTGCTGTACCTCCCATATCATACCTGGCAAATGTAGTATCTGCAATGCCTATCGTGACCATGCTTTTCCCCTAACTGCACCTTTAACTGCGATTGTATTTCTTTACTGCTATTGTCTTTATATCTTGTCCAGTTCCCTGCTTGCTGCTTCCAGGCCTGTGCCAATTCTGTCAACCAGCCCGTGCTTTGCCAGCACCAGTTCCAGTGCAGAGATGGTGGTGATCATATCAGTAGCAGTGAAATTACCCATACTGCCTATCCTGAATATCTTACCCTTCAGGTGTGACTGCCCGCCAGATATCTGGATACCCATGTCCAGCATCCCGCCGCGCAGTTCCTTATCAGTTATACCCTCAGGAATGTTCATGGCAGTGACAGTATTGGAATAACTGTGATACTTATCGATCTTCGGAAACAGTTCAATACCAAGCGCATCCGCTGCCGCACGTACAGCTGCTGCACCTTGTGCATGCCTGTGCTTGCGCTGCTGCATTCCTTCCTCCTTCACGATCCGAAGGGCCTCACACATGGCAGATATTAACGGCACACCTGGTGTGTATGGTGTCTGGGTGGGTGAATTTGAGCCTGATTTACGGTATGCTTTCAGGTCAAGATAATATGGCGGTTTATCCACTATGGCATCCCATGCAGCATCACTGACCGTAATGGCAGACAGACCCGGTGGTGCAGCAATACATTTCTGGGAACCCATAAATGCCAGATCCACACCCCATTTGTCAACCTCTACCGTATCACCCCCAACTGTAGTAATAGCATCCATAATGAACAGGGCACCGTATTTGTGTGCAAGTTTGGCTACTTCTTCTACCGGGTTCTTTATGGCCGCACTGGTCTCGTTATGTACCATTGCCACGGCTTTGGCACCGTTTTCAAGGGCGGCTTCCACGGCCTGCAGGTCAATAGGCGTGCCCCAGTCATATTGCAATTTTACCGCATTACCATAGCGCTCCCCTATATCACATAACCGCTCACCGAATTTACCGTTCTCGATAGTGATAATTGTATCATCCTTCCTTATCACGTTCCCTATGGCAGCTTCCATACTGGCAGTGCCTGAACCTGATATTACGAATACTTCGTTTTTGGTCCGGAACAGTTCGGCAAGTATCTCCCTGCATTCATCATAGATGGCGCCGAATTCCTCGCCCCTGTGACCAAACATAGGTCTGCCCATGGCTCTCTGTACCCTGGGAGCAATGGGTACCGGCCCAGGTATCATCATCAATGTATTTTCAAGTTTCATCATCTAGTCACTCGATACTGTTCAATCTGAATATGAATTGGTAGATGTTGCATATTATTTGTATTGCATGTATATCTTTTTATTTTTGTGTAATGGTCCCTGTCTAAAAAAGTATAACTCGCCAACTCTTCCCCGTATATTATACACTCCAGACATATCATGTCCAAACGCCCCGAATACCCTAATCCCCAATTACCCTAATATAAGGTTAATTGGTCAACCTAACCAAATATCAGGTCAATAAGCCACTTTACCGCCTTTATGTATGCATCGATCTCACCCATTAAGTATGCCGGAAATCCAAATATCAACGGTATCTTAGCATCCCACCATAATGGTAATGTTCCCATCATAATCAGTATGACAAAGACCATAATAAGGGCAAAAATCTGTTTTAAATTCATTTTTCCTACCAGACGTGATTAAAGTAATTTTATTTTTATGACACTTATAATTTGTCCATATGGAAAAGTACTTTCATGTGAGCTTAGAAAATGCGAACGAAATGAGCATTTTCTTGATATCTACAAAAACTATATGATAATTCACTAGCTTGTAATAGGTATGATTATTGGTTTGCTGGGTCCACAAGGAACGTATTCTGAAAAAGCTGCCAGACAGCTCAATGTGAAAGCCCAGCTCATGTTCTTCGATAATCTGGAAGATGTTATTGAATCTGTGCTTACCCGGGAAGTTGACTGTGGTGTAGTTCCCATTGAAAATTCACTGGAAGGGTCTATCGGAATTACTATGGACGCACTTAAAGAAAATGATATATACATTATTGGCGAGGTTATTGTCCCTATCAGGCACTGCCTCCTGTCAAAGGGGCACACGGAAGATATTAAGGTTATTCTGTCCCATTCCCAGGCACTGGCCCAGTGCCGTAAATTCATACGTGAACATTTTAAAAATATTAAGATACAGACAACAGGCAGCACATCACATGCCGCAAAACTCACTTCTGAATTCCCTGAGATGGCTGCCATAGCATCCAGGGAATCTGCAAAGAAATACGGTCTTGATATACTGGCAAATGATATCCAGGACTATAAAGAGAACTACACCAGGTTCGTTGTATTAGGGAATAATATTCCCGAACCTACCGGGCATGATAAAACATCCATCATCATTCACCTTGCCTATGACAGACCGGGTGCCCTGTACGATCTACTGGGTGAATTTGCCAGCCGCAACATCAACCTGACTAAAATCGAATCCAGACCTTCAAAGATGGGATTGGGTGATTATTTATTTTACATAGATATGGAAGGACACAGGTCTGATAGAGATATCAGCGTTGCACTGAATAATATCGAAAAAATTGTTGATTGGTTAAAAATTATCGGTTCATATCCATTAGGTATAAAAATAATATGAAAATACTATGAATAATTAAGAAACTATTTTAAATATAGACACTTTAATTGACACTATGAGTTTCAGGTTGAAGTCTGCAATAAAGATTCTATGGCAAAAGATGTTCTACTTGGTCGATAATGATCTGCCTGTTATTCGGACCACCCTGGGTGATTACGTCAATACGATCGAAATACAGAAGCGTCTGGATTATGTTGTGCTTTACAATCCAAACATAGCCCGGATTGAATACCAGTCCACTGCAAACGGTACAATGGAAAATGTTCAGGAGCAGCACGACAAAAAAGGATTGGAATCCAAGCTATTTAGGAACTTCAATCGAAGAGATCCCAAGCAGGGCTTGAAAATACTTAAAATATTGAACCGGAATATTTACGGGCCATTGTTCAGGAAAATGGGCAAAGGATACGGGGCATTTCGGTCCATTGATCCTGATTCCAAACAAATTACGTATGAAGTGAAAAACTGTGATGAATGTTTGGATCTTCCGGATATAGATTTGAAGGCATGTTTCTATTTTTCGGGTCTTTTGGCAGGTATATTCAGTGCGTTATTTAATCAGTCCATGGGAACATATGAATCAACCTGTGGCACCAACGGAGAAACTACCTGCAATTATGAAATCGGTAACATGCGTTCTATAAGTTTCAGGGATAACCTGGATAAATATCTTAATTTTTCAATTTCAGATGAAAAACTGTACGAAGTGGAAACAGCATTATCTGAGAAAATAATGGAATCATTGAAAACCGAAACTCCAGCAGAACCAATAGTAGGAACTAATAGTCATATTATAGGTTACCAACTAAGAATACTGAATAACCTGGAACAGAACCCTGAAATATTCTCTGAGACCTACCGTAAGGCAGGGGTCAGGTTCAGCAATCGGCTCGCAGATATCTTGAAAAGCTTCTACCAGGTTGACGGTGAAGAGTTACTTACGGATGCACTTCCTAAATATTACAAAAAACAACTTCTGGCAAATATAGATTCAGTTGAGAAGTTCTTGGATGGTTTCATGATAACAATTTCCGAAGCGGTTGACTGCGCTGGTGTGAAAAATCTGGATGTTAAGCCCTGTGCGTTCATGCGCGGAGAAATTGAGGGTATTGCAAATATTGCTACTGGTAAACATATCCGGTGCGATATCCATTCCTGTAAATACGATACAGGAGAACAGTTCTGCCAGTTGGAGCTTTCGTATATTGAAGAGGAAAAAGAGATTCCTGACTGGTTAACAGAGATTGAAGAGCAGTAGAACGCCCGGGAACGAACCCGATATTTTATTTGTCTTGCATTCCTGAAGTCAATTGTGATAAATAAACTGGACATTATCCAAATGATTCGCATAATGATTCCAATATAATTCAACCATATTTATTCACAATGATTGCTAATTAATCCTGATGCTATTTGTAAGCAAATGTCCAAAATTAGAGTTGACTTATAAAGAACTTAAACATTTTTCATGCACCTAAGGATTCATCATAGGTCGAACTGAAAAACCAAATCTTAAGTAAATAGCGACCGTAATTGACTGTGATAGTCCATGATACGCACATTCTTAGCCGTAGAACTCCCGGACCACATAAAAGAGACTGCATATTCCATCCAGCAGGAAATTGATTTCAAGGGCCTGAAGCTGGTGGATCCAGGCCTCATCCACATTACCCTGAAGTTCCTTGGCGACATCCCAGAATCACAGGTAGCTCCCATCACCGATGCCCTGACTAAAATTGACTGCGCCCCGTTCACAGCCAGGGTCACAGGTGTGGGCGTGTTCCCAAAGCCATCATACATGAAAGTCATCTGGCTGGGTGCCACAGGTGAATTCGAACACCTGCACAGCGAAGTGGAGCGTGTCCTTAAAAGTTTCAGGTTCAAGAAGGACCGGGGCAGGTTCACTGCACACGCCACACTGGCACGGGTCAAGCATCTGGACAACACTTCAAAGGAACAGCTTGCCCGGGTGCTGGCAGGACTGCAGGACATTGACCTGGGGGAGTTTACTGTGAATTCCATTGCGTTTAAGAAAAGCACACTTACACCCAGGGGTCCCATTTATGATAGCATGAATGAAATACAGCTTAAATGATGCCATGAATGAAATTCCGCTTAAATGATGCCATGAATGAAATTCCACTTAAATGATACCATGAATGAAATTCCAATTAAATGATACCATGAATAAAATTCCAATTAAATGATACCATGAATGAAATTCCAATTAAATGATGCCATGAACACAAATAATATAATAAACAAGGTCCTGGGAAAAATAAAACCGGTGCCTGCTGAACAACAGAGGATGCAGGAAGTGGCTGACTGCATCATATCCCTGGTAGACCGAACAGCAGAAGAGACGGGGTTGACAGACGTTTCAGGAATGCTGGTGGGGTCTGCCGCCAGAGGTACCTGGATATCAGGTGAGCACGACCTGGATATATTCATATCTTTCCCAGAGGATACACCGGAACAGGACCTGAAGATCGTGGGGCTCAATATCGCCAGGCAGGTGGCGGTTGATGCCGATAATAGTGAGGAAAGGTATGCAGAGCATCCTTACGTCCATGCTGTTTTCGGTAACTTCAAGGTTGACCTGGTACCCTGCTTCAGGGTGAGCAGTGCTGCGCAGATAAAATCAGCAGTTGACAGAACCCCTTTCCACAACATTTTCATCCTGGACAGGATAGAGGGACTGGAAGATGAAGTGCTCCTGCTCAAGCAGTTCATGAAAGGAGCCAGGGTTTATGGTTCAGACCTCAGGACAGGCGGGTTCTCGGGATACCTGGCAGAACTGCTTGTAATACATTACGGCTCGTTCATGGAAGTGCTGCAAGCAGCAGATGGCTGGAAATCCGGCATCATCATTGACATTATTGAACACGGGAACAAGCAGCACAATGACCCACTTGTGGTGGTGGACCCCACTGACCCGGCCAGGAATGTAGCTGCAGCACTGACACTGGACAGGTTTGCCGGATTTATTGACAGGGCGCGGCAGTATCTTGACTCACCTACAATTGAGCAGTTCTTTCCTATTTTTTCGGCCCGGTTAAGTAATGCAGAATTTGACAGTATCACTTCTAACCGTGGAACTTTCCTGATGGCCCTGGTCTTTGACAAGCCGGATGAAGTAGAAGATGTGCTCTATCCCCAGCTGTTCACGCTGCAGAGCAGTATCACAGACCTGCTGTCTCGGAATAGATTTACTGTCCAAAATGACGATGTGTGGGCTGGTGACCGGGAGGCTGTAGTGGTACTGGAACTGGAGGTTTGCCAGCTGCCCCCTGTTAAAAAGCATACGGGTCCACCTGTATGGGAAAAATCCCATGCAGAAAAATTCAAGCAGAAATACCTGCAGGATAGAGGGTTTTCAGAAATATATATAGAAAACGGCAGGTATGTGGTGGATATTCAGCGTAAGTATACAGATGCTGCCGACCTACTATGTAACGAGATACACACCTGCAGGCTGGGTAAGCATGTGGGTAAGAGCATAAAGTCGGGTTTTAAGATTTTTCAGGGTAGTGAATTACTTGAGCTCGACGATCAGAGTTTCAGGGAATTCCTTACAGGATTTTTCCACCTGAATGTAATTCCTTGACCCTCTCCACTACCTGGCGCGTATGGTCTGATACCGGTCCAGTCCCCGCTTCGGCCCCAATTCCCATACCTGCTCCAGCTCTTGTTTCCATCACAGCTTCCACTTTCGCTTCCATTTCCGTCCACACTCCCGTTCTTGTTTCCGTTTCTGATATATCATCACATTCACCCATAAGTGCCCTGAATATCATGATCACAGATTCTGATAATGCATCATAATTATACCCCCCCTCCAGCGCCAGTACCAGCTTCCCACCGCACAGTTCATCTGCCAGTGAGCGCACCACCCCCGTCATCTGTCCAAATCCTTCTGATGTCAGGTTCATACCTGCCAGTGGGTCATCCCTGTGCCCGTCCTGTCCTGCGCTGACAAGAATGATATCAGGCTTGAATTTACGGGCTGCTGGTGCCAGTATTTCGTTAAAAACGTACAGATAATCCGAATCTCCCGCACCTGATCGCAGCGGCACGTTAATATTATATCCACTACCATCTCCCTCACCAATTTCGTCCACACTGCCCGTGCCTGGATAATGGGGGGATTGATGTATGGAAAAATACATCACCGAGCTGTCCTTATAGAAAGCTTCCTGTGTACCGTTGCCGTGGTGGACATCCCAGTCAACGATAAGCACTTTTTCCAATCCCTTCTTTTGTGCATGCCGGGCCGCGATAGCTATATTGTTGAACAGGCAAAAACCCATACTCCTGTCCGGCTCGGCATGATGTCCGGGCGGGCGTACCAGTGCGAATACGCTGTCCATCCCGTCCATCACTGCATCAACTGCTAAAATCACTCCACCTGCAGCCAACAACGCTATCTCAAACGAGCGGCTGCAGGTGGGTGTGTCCGGGTCGAGCTGCATCAAACTTGCTGAAAAATCACGGACTGTCCCGATAAGGTCATAGGTATGGATATAATGGATCTGGTCCGCTTTGGCAGGTACGGGTTCGATCTGGATGAGCCTGTTGAAATAAGGACTTTCCTTCAAGCCATCCATTATAGCAGTTAAGCGACCACCATTCTCAGGATGGAGGCCAGTGTCATGCTTCAAGTAGTCATCGTGATATACATAACCTGTCTGCATAAAAATAAAAGGCACAGGCTACAATATAAGATTTTTGGAATTAGAGTCTTGTAAGGTCGATAAAACCCGCAAGGTTGACAATTCCAATGGCAGCTACAACCTCACCTTCTTTATCCCTGATCGGTGAAACCACTACAGGGACATCCTTATACGGCCCCTCTTCGGCAAAGCCATGAATGGTTTTTTTCTGTTCGATTGCCATTTCCAGATACTTGCCTGTGTAATTATAATCAATGACCTGGTTGTTCTCGATCCGTATACCATCCTTATTCTTACTCTTTACTGTTACCGGAAGACCAACTGCTGAATAAATAGCCATTGCTATCGGTTCTAAATCTAGAGATGTTGAATCTTTGGTTATGGCAATTCCTTCCATTATTACACCAGATAAGAAATATGATATAATATATTTAAATGCTCCGAAAATGTACTATAGATCAAGCCAGACTTATATCACAGCCAGCTCCCTGTCCGATACCTTCATCCACACGGACATGCAGAGTCGTGATATTATCTGCAAAACCGTTATTCCTGATAGCGGTAGAAATCTCATTAAGGAAATACGTGCACAGGTCCTCGGCACTTACCGACGGTATGGGTAGTAACTTTACATCATCTGAGGGCAGCACATAATGTTTGCAGCTTTTAATGAGTTCCACTGTATAATAATCCTCATCTTCTGTTATTTTCAATCTGGGATCGTCCCTGGCCAACAATATCCTGTGGTCCAGCTGGTCGCATACCCCCATAACAATCCTCTTCACATCCTCAAAATCAATGATGAACTGACCTGACTGACTACCCTCGATACGTACGCTGACAGCATAAGTATGACCGTGCAGCCTGCCGCATTTTGGATGGTCAGGTATTAAATGGCAGGCTGAGAACCGTAGTTTTGCATGCCAGCCATCAAGTTCTATGAACAACTTTTATTCACCTGGGTGAGGTTTAAGGCAGTCCATAACAATAAACCCTTGTATGGCCAGGAACCAGAAGGATTATTTCTACTATAAAGCAAAGGATGAAGGATATCGTTCCCGGGCTGCTTACAAGCTGCAGCAGATCAATAAAAAACACAACGTAATAAAACCAGGTGCATCGGTAGTGGACCTGGGTGCTGCCCCGGGTGGCTGGCTGCAGATGGCAAAAGAGCTTTCAGGCGGGCGGGTACTTGGTGTTGACCTGCAGAAGATAGCACCTATTGAGGGAGTGGATACCTTTAAAGGGGATCTCACTTCTGACAGGACACTGGAAAGGATCGAGGAGATCATTGGCGAACACGGGACAGATACCGTAATTTGCGATGCAGCGCCTAACCTGACAGGCAACTGGAGTCTCGACCACGGCCGTTCCATTAACCTGAGCGAGGCTGCACTTGGTGTGGCAAAACGGCTACTAATGCCCGGAGGTCATTTTGTTGTCAAGGTTTTCCAGGGTGACATGTTCAAGGAGTTCCTGGATGAAGTGAAGGAGAACTTTGTGTATGTACGCTCGTATACACCTAGGGCTTCCAGAAAGCAAAGTGCTGAGATATATGTAATAGGCAAGAAGTTCATATCCACTGATATCAAGGCAGGTAATGAATACGATGTGGAGATCCGGGAGATTGGAGAACAGGGTGACGGGATTGCCAAGGTCGGGGACTTTGTTGTTTTTGTTAAACACGCTATGGTTGGGGAGGCGGTGTATGTCCGGATAAGGGAAGTGCATCCGAATTTCGCTTTTGCTGATATTATCGAATGATAATATCATCAGTTGTTGCAAGCTTTAAATATGTGCCAGAAGAACAAATAATTTTAAAACCCCCATCTTTCGTAGATTGGAAAGCGATACATTTGTGCATAAATCCAAAATAACATAAGTTACCTGCACAATATAATGTCCAGATGCGAGTTACCAAGCGAAACCTGAAAGGCAGGGAAGGCCAGATAGCCCTGACACCCGAAACCCTGGACGACCTGTGGCACCTGAAATATATCATTGAGCCAGGCGACCTTGTGTTTGCACTGACCAAGCGGCGGGTGGAAGGTGCCACTGATAAACTGCGGCCTGAGAAGATGGAGAAAAAGCCCATGCGCCTGGGGGTGCGTATAGATAAGATCGAATTCCATAAATTCGCCAACAGGTTGAGGCTGCACGGCCTGATCGAGAGCGGGCAGGATACCGGTGCTTACCATACCCTGAATATCGAGGAGGGGACCAACCTGTCTGTGATCAAGACCTGGAAGAGCGACCAGCTCCAGCGCATCAAGGAAGCAGAAGCTGCGGCCCGGCGGCCCAGGGTTGTCATACTTACTATAGAGGAGGGCGAAGCATCCATCGGACTGGTTCGCCAGTTCGGTGTGGAAGATTATTCAACTGTCAAGATGGGGTCAGGCAAGGGTGAATCAAGCAGCAGGGAAGAGTTCTTCTCACAAGTGACTGCACAACTGGCTCAGGGGGCTGGCGGGACCGAAGTAGTGATAGTGGCCGGGCCAGGGTTCACCAAGGATGATTACATGAAATTCCTAAAGGAGAAAAAACCCGAACTTGCCGGGCGTGCCAGGACAGAGGATACTATTACTATAGGGGTTTCAGGTTACCAGGAAGTGCTTCGAAGGGGAGCGGTGGACAGGATAGTTGAGGAATCACGCCTGTCCAGGGAAGCAACTCTTTTAGAAGAACTGATGGCCAGGATAGCTACCGAAGGGGCGGCAGTATACGGCTGGGATGAAGTGCACAGAGCCCGGGATATGGGTGCGATCGAGACCCTGCTTATTGCCGATGAACTGCTCAGGGAAGGACGTGAGAAAGGTGAGAACATTGATGCGTTCCTGCTGAACATAGAACACAGCCGGGGTGAAGTGGTCGTGTTCAGTACCGAGTTCGAGCCAGGTCACAGGCTGCACGGTCTGGGCGGGATTGCTGCGCTGTTGAGGTTCAAGCTGGAGTACTGACCATGCCAGAGCCTGGAAAAGCCGTAACAGATGTCAGGTATCTTTTAGACAGGGGTTATCCAGTCAAGGGAGCCATTACGTTTGTTTGCAATCACTATCGGCTGGATATCAAATGGCGGTATGTTTTTACAAGGGTGGTATTCGACAAGGACACAATAAAAAGCCGCAGGAAAAAGACGGTAAAGTGTGAAGACCTGAAAGGAGAGGTGGTACTTGTTGACGGTTATAATGTGCTGATAGGGGTGGAATCTGCGCTTAAGGGTGAGCCCGTCTATCTGTGTGATGACGGATTTTTAAGGGATATCAGGGGTGTGTTCAGGAATTACCGGTGCTCTGGACTGACAGAATGGGCAATGAATGAGATATTGGGGGTATTTACAGGTTTTACTCCTTTAAGGGTGGAGTTTTTGTTCGACAGCCAGATAAGTAAGAGTGGAGAGATGGCACGGTGGGTGGAGAAGAAGTTAAGGGATGTGGGGCTTGAGGGGGGTACCAGAACATCGAGACATGTGGATCATGACCTGAAGCAAAGTAACGGGATCATTGCTACGGCAGATGGTAGTATTATTGATAAGGTAGCAAAGGCAGTGAATATCCAGGCGTGCGTGTTGGAACAGTTAAATCTCAGTCCGGTCATTATTGAGGGGGTTTTCAGGTGAAGCGTATCGGTATTGCAGTTACCGACCCTGGGGACTGGACTGCTATTGCATTGAACGATGCACTTGTAAAAGCCAGCGCCAGGCCTGTTGTCTTCAGGCTCCACGACGTAACTACAAGTATAAAGGAACACAACAGGCTTTATGCAGGAAACACTGACCTGGGATCCCTGGATGCGGTGATTGTGAGGGATGTTGGCGGTGCAGGTGGTGTTGGTGTGAGTGGTAGTGATGTGGGCAGTGATGTTGGTATAGGTGGTGGTAGCGGTAGTGCTGGTATAGGTGGTGGTAGCGGTAGTGCTGGTGCGGGTGGTGGTGGCGGTAGTGCTGTTGCAGATGGTGATGCTGGTAGTAGTGATGGAGTAGGGGATGGCAGTGGCGGTTCAGAGGATATGCCGTATAGACTGGATGTGCTGTGCAACCTGGAGAGGTCGGGACTGAAGGTGGTAAATCCGCCAGAGGCTATTCGTACGGCTGCCAATAAGCACATATGCTCATACCTTTTCAGGGAGCACGGGCTGCCAACTCCAGATACTATACTAACCACCAACCTGGATGCAGCCCTTGATGCGATCAGGGATTGGGGCAGGGCTGTAGTGAAGCCCATTTTCGGGTTCAAAGGAATGGATATTCACTGCGTGGTTGATGATGAACACTCTGTGAAACTGCTGAGCTCTGTCATTGACACCAGGGGCGTGCTGTACCTGCAGCGTTTCATTTCTAATCCGGGCAGGGATATCAGGGTCTTTGTTGTGGACGGGGATGTACCTGCTGCTATCTACAGGCTGGCACCTCCTGGTTCGTGGATAAACAATCTGTCCAGGGGCGGTTCACATAAAAGATGTGAGGTAACGGGTGAGATCGCAGGTCTGGCAGTGGAGGCAGCCGGGGCCGTGGGCACGGTATATGCGGGGGTGGACCTTATCGAAGGTGAGGATGGACTGCAAATACTTGAGGTGAACGGCACGCCTTCGGGCAGGGGCATATATGAAGCTTGTGGGGTGAATGTGACACAAGATATCGTAAAATGTGTATTGGATATGGTATGATGGGTAGTGTTATATTGTTTTACTGCCATCACATTATTTTCAACAGCATAGGGTGATTTGATGAATAAGGGTGAAGAACTGTATTCTGGAAAGGCTAAGACTGTTTACCGGACAGAGGATCCTGATGCGTTTATTATGGTGTTCAGGGACAGCCTCACAGCGTTCGATGGGGAAAAGAAAGCTGAAGTTTCTAAAAAAGGATATTATAATGCGCAGATATCTAAAAAGTTGTTCGAACTCCTGGAAATGAACGGCATCGAGACCCATTATAGGGAGATGGTGACCGATAATGAGATGCTGGTGGATAACATCAAGATAATCCTGGTCGAGGTCATTGTTCGAAACATTGCAGCCGGGTCTATTACTAAGAAGTATCCCTTTGAGGTGGGGCAGCCGTTAGAGCCGCCGGTCATCGTAATGGACTACAAGGATGATGCCCGCCATGACCCTATGCTGAATGAGGATATTGCGGAGGCGCTGGGTCTTGCCACAAAAGAGGAACTGGCAGATGTCAAAAAGACTGCATTGAAGATAAATGAGATCCTCAAGTCATACCTGGATGGGAAGGGACTTCTGCTGCCGGATTTCAAGCTTGAGTTCGGGCGCAGGGGTGATGAGATCATTCTGGGTGACGAGATATCGTGTGATACCTGCAGGTTCTGGGATAAAGAGACCGGGGATTCACTTGACAAGGATGTGTTCAGGTTCGATAAGGGCGACCTGGTGGCGGCGTATATGGAAGTTGCGCGCAGGATCGTGCCTGAGATATTCAAGTAGGATTTTACAATAAGTGCTGGTTTTAATTCCACGCTTATTTTTTTAAGGTGATGTTTTTTAGTCTGTGTATTTGCAGATATCTGTGAATGCAAATGTTTATGTGTCCAAATATCCTGCAATATAAGCAATTAAGGTGATCTCATGGCCACAATCACAGTATCAATACCCGACAGATTTAATAGAATGAAAAATGAAATTGGTCTGTTTCCATGGGTCAACTGGTCTGAAGTTGCCAGAGAAGAAGTTATTAGAAGATATAATTAAACTACCTGTGAAAGATTTAAGTGGGAGGTCAATATGACAGAAGAACATGAATATAGCAAGAATGTTACTGGCGGTCCAGGTATAACTGCAGGTGGCGATGTTTCTATAGGTGATGTGAGCGGTCAGTTTGTAGCAGGAGAACATATTGAGCAAATCCAAATTGGACAAACTGATCTGGAAGAACTGAGGAAAAGTCTCAATGACTTCCAGAAAGGAATTACCAAACTCGGCCTATCCTCTAATTATGAAAACGTTGTGAACGGGGAAATCAGTGCGGTAATTATTGAAGCTGAAAAAGATAAGCCTGCACTGTCCAAAATTAAAGAAAAATTTGAAAGCACTATCAATACTGTTAAAGGGACTGGTACAGCAATCAATGACATTTCAGAGCTTTACGAACCAGCAAAAAAAATCGCGCAATTGGTGGGTATAAGTCTTCCATTCCTCCTCTGACCATGAGGGCATTTGAATGACACTTTCAAAACCTTCAGTTCCCACCATACAGGTGAGTAGGGATTTCAGGATGGGCACAAGACTCCTATTACTGCTACTTTTAATGGTGTCGACAATGAGTTCACAAATAATAAGACTGGAGGATCAGTAATGCCTGAAGAATATAAGTCTGATAAAAAAGTGGCCGGAGGCCCTGGCATTACTGCGGGTGGCGATGTTTCAATTGGTGATGTATCCGGACAAGTTGCGATCGGTGAGCAGATATATCAAATTAACTTGATCTACAATGACTATAGTTCATCTCCAAAAGAAGGAAAAATCGAAGATATTCCAGAAAAATTACGTGACAAATTGAACGAGCATCTGGCAAAAATAAAAGAAGCCGAATCTGCTGATATGAAATTATCCACAGATGCTTACTACACTTTGGGACGTTCTGCATATTATGAGAGAGACTTCGATACTGCAGAACATTATCTTACAAAAGCAGTTGAGGATTATCCAAATAACATTGAGGCAAGAAATTTGCTTATTACAATTTATGCCACAAGGTCCCTGGAGCACTTGTCAAATAAACGTTATGAAAAGGTCATTAATGATTCTGAGAAAGCTGAATCGTATTTCCAGTACCGATCTATTGCAGGATCTTTTGCTCTTATGGGATATGTATACAAAAATATGTATCTGGCCAATAATGAACAGCAATACCTGGATAAAGTAAAAGAAAAATTTGAAATTGCACTTACTCTGGATCCTAAAAATAAAAGAAATGTTGCGAATGCTCTCAATGGCCTTGGAAATTATTATTATCTTACCGGAAACTACGATCTGGCAATCGATAAACATCTTGAGGCAATAAGAATAATACCTGAATATGCAAGTGCTCATCACGACCTGGCAGCAGTTCACCAGAAAAAAATGGGTGAAAGCGGGTCTAATATGGATGAATTGCGATCAAAAGCGATAGAAGAATGGAAAAAAGCTGCATTCTTTGGCAAGGATGATCCCAGTTTTTCAGATAAAGATATACATGATATTGAGAAACGCATTTCGCTTCTTCAACAAACATAAACAGGCTGTCTGGGGCCAATGGGAATGTTCGTATATATGTGAACAATGCAGTCATTTATAGTCAAAAACAAAACAATTCAAATTATCTTTGCGAACTTCGCGCTCTTTGCGGTGACCAAAATTATACACCGCAAAGGGCGCAAAGTATTCAGGATATATGTCAAAGAGATTATGTTCTTAACTGTAAGATTCCAGAAAAATATCAAATCGGGGAATGACTGAAATGGATGATAAATCTTCAAATCAGAAAGACATGAAGGGCGGCGCTGGTATAACAGCAGGTCACGATGTTACTATTGGAGATAATGCAGGCCAGCTGGCAATAGGAGAGTATATCAATCAGTTCCAAATTCAACAGCCATCGGGAGAAGCATTAATCAAACTCATACAACATCTGGATGAAAAACGGCAGGTTTCAGTCAATTTAAAGATTTTGAACAGTTATTCTCCTTCAACCCTTCCGGATTACCCGCCCCGGCTCAGGGACTTTGTAACCGAGAACAGAGTATACGAGATAAACCAGGCACTGATTTATCTTCAGGAACATCGCATCCTGTTCATAAGCGGTATGGGCGGTATCGGAAAGACCACACTGGCACGGGCACTTGTTGAAACCAGGCCCGCAAATGTCCCCCTGCCGTTCTGGTTTGATTTTGCGAAGAGACCTGGTGCCACGTTGAGCGATGTACTTGAACAACTGGCCGGATATATGAACGCACCGCAAATTGCACAGTTCAGGGAAGAGGGAAGGGAAGCAGGACAGGACGATATCAATAGATTGACAGAAGAACTTGGGAGGCGAGAATCCCTTTGGCTTATTTTTGATAATCTCGAAACGGCACTGAATAACAGAAATTTCCACGACCCAGGAATAGATTCACTGTTTACCTCATTGCGGGATAGCACTCATCAGGCAAAGATAATCATAACAAGCCGGACCTTGCCTGTACTTGCAGATGGTGGAAGTCTTATTGACATATTGGAGGATAGTAAACACGAACTTAAAGGTCTAAAAGCCAATTTTGCTGTTGATTTTCTGGTAAAGAATGGACTTGATGAAGTAGAACAATCACAATTGGAAGAGCTGACCTCAAGTGTAGATGGTCATCCTCTGGCTCTGAAATTGTTAATAGGACTTGTTAAAAATTTTGGCGTGAAGGATACCCTGGATAATCTCAGTACATTCAAGAGACACAAAGAAAGTACCATCAAGATGGCACGAAGACTGTTTGACAAACTGGCAGGGGATGAAAAGGAACTGTTAGAACATATATCGGTCTTCAGGCAGCCAGAATCAAAAACTGCAATCGAGAGAATGTTTGTCGCAACCACGTCTGAAGATGCTATTGAGAATCTTATGGAGAAGTCCCTCCTGGAAACCGACCATGAGGGCAGTTACTGGCTTCATCCCCTGGTAGGGGAATTTGCATATGATGATCTTGAAAATAAGATGAAGGTACATGAAATTGCCATGCAATACTACCTTTCCCTTCCCGTGCCAGAAGAACGTACAAGCAGAGAAGATATCCAGCCATTAATAGAGGCTCATTATCATGCCTGCAGGGCAGAAGATTATAATAAAGCTTTGAATATAATAATGGACAATAAATTATATGTAGACCTAGACAGGTGGGGGAACTATAGAACACTTGTTGACCTGTATTTAGGAATGTTACCTGAAGACCATTTTAGCGACAATATATTGTTTGATGATATTGGTGACCATAGTGTTGTTCTCGGAAACCTCGGGTTGGCATATGGTGATCTGGGGCAGGTAGAAAAGGCAATAGAGTACATTAAACAAGTGCTGGTGATTTCAAGAGAGATAGGCGATAGGCGGGGAGAAGGAGCAGGTCTTGGAAACCTTGGGAGTGAATATGGAAATCTGGGGGAGGTAGAAAAGGCAATAGAGTACCATAAAAAGGCGCTGGTGATTTCAAGAGAGATAGGCGATAGGCGGGGAGAAGGAGCAGACCTTGGAAACCTTGGGAGTGAATACGGAAATTTGGGGCAGGTTGAAAAGGCAATAGAGTACTATGAACAGGCGCTGGTGATATCAAAAGAAATAGGCGATAGGCAGGGAGAAGGAAACGCCCTCGGAAACCTCGGGAGTTCATACAGTGATCTGGGGCAGGTAGAAAAGGCAATAGACTATTATGAACAGGCATTGGTGATATCAAAAAAAATCGACGATAGGCGGGGAGAAGGACACCACCTCGGAAACCTCGGGGATGCATACAGAAATCTGAGGCAGGTAAAAAAGGCAATAGAGTACCATGAACAGGCGCTGGTGATATCAAAAGAAATAGGCGATAGGCGGGGAGAAGGAGCAGAGCTTGGATACCTTGGAAATGCATACAGTGATTTGGGGCAGGTAAAAAAGGCAATAGACTATTATGAACAGGCATTGGTGATATCTAAAGAAATAGGCGATAGGCAGGGAGAAGGATCAGACCTAGGAAACCTCGGGAGTTCATACAGTGATCTGGGGCAGGTAAAAAAGGCAATAGACTATTATGAACAGGCGCTGGTAATTGGAAAAGAGATTAAAGACCCAAAGTTAATCAACTTTTGTGAAGAGAATCTCAAATCAATTAAATCCTGAAATACAGATTTATTCAGATCATCCTCTTCATATTCCGAGCCACATCCCCTGGACTCCCTGCCACCGCAACCCACGCACCCTCCAGCGCCCCGATCTTCTCCTTCGCAGTCCCGCCGCCCCCGCTGATAATAGCACCGGCATGGCCCATGGTCTTGCCGAGCGGGGCGATTATGTCAATTATAGCCACCGGGCTAATTCGAAGATTATTAGATGGGGACCAGACTACATAATGATGAAACGAATTCGATATTTGATATATATAAAAATAAGATTGAGTTGTAGGTAGTATTTGGAGAATGATTGGAATTAGAGATCCCATCGATGTGCGAATTTCAAGACTTGGCAATTACTTAATCCGCGCACATGAACATAATAAGGCATCCATCCTTTTCGCACTGTATCTTAGTGAGTATGTGCGTGCTGATGTCGAGAAAGAGATCAAGCAGTTGCTGAATGAACATGGACTTGAAGCTCTCAATGTTGATGCCGGAGAACATAAAGACCTGCCGTCTTTTTTTTCTTCCGGTAGTTCTGGCCAAACTGTTTTTTTTGTACATAATATGGAAAAAGGTTTTCCTGATGCCCTCAGGTATTTGAATTTCAAAAGAGAGGATATTATTGATCATCAGGTGAAAGCAGTATTCTGGGTAACAGAGAAAGAACTTACTCGCATTGGCAATGAGGCACCCGACTTCTTTGCCTTCAGGAACAGGGTCATAGAATTTATTGAAGTGCCGCTGCCAGAAGAGCGCAAACCCGCTCTCGTTGAATTTGCACTGGAAACTGAAAATAAGTCGCTTGATGAGATAAAACGCAGTATAGAGTTAAAAGAAACACTGCTTTCAGGACTTTCAAAGGATGATGAGATAAGCGGATACCTGATGGGCTCGCTCGGAATCCTGTATAATCAAATCGGTTCATATGAAAAAGCAATTAAATATCATAAAAAGGCGCTGATCATCTCAAGAGAAATAGGCGATAGGCGGGGAGAAGGAAACCAACTCGGAAACCTCGGGATTGCATACAGAAATATGGGGCAGGTAGAAAAGGCAATAGAGTACTACCAAAAGGCACTTGACATTGGAAAGGAGATTAAAGACCCGAGGATAATCAATTTCTGTGAAGAGAATCTCAAATCAATTAAATCCTGAAACACAAAATCTAATCAAATCATCCCTTTTATTTTCTCAGCCACATCCCCAGGACTCCCTGCCACCGCCACCCCCGCACCCTCCAGCGCCTCGATCTTCTCCTTTGCAGTCCCGCCACCGCCGCTGATTATAGCACCGGCATGGCCCATGGTCTTGCTACAAGTAGTATTGACTTGAATAACAAAGGGCATGACCCGTGTAGGTCGCGTGAAAAGTGTATGGTCTATTCATTTCAAAAAAAATATGTGGCAAAGTTATTTATATGGTCATCATGCTTATTTTAATAGTAATCTCGCATTACTTATCATAAACGGGGGAGTCTTTAATGACCGAAGAACGTGAACCTGGAACAGTAAGTGGAAGATCGGGAATAAATGCTGATGGCAACGTTTCTATTGGGGATGTCAGCGGACAGGTGGCAATAGGGGAAAATATTTCACAAATCCAATCGATCAAAGGCGCTGACATCGAAAAACTCAGAAAAAGCCTCCTTGATTTCCAAAAAGGTCTTGCAAAGCTTGATCTATCCGAGGAAGATAAAATTATTATTAATGGGGACATCAGCGCCGCAATTAAAGAATCGAAGAAGGATAAGCCCAGACTTTCAATGATCAAGGACAGGTTCGAAAGCACCATCGATATTATAAAAGAATCTGGAAAAACGATACAAAACATCTCAGAGCTTTACGAGCCAGCAAAGAAATTAGCCAAATTAGTGGGTCTTGGGATAGCAATCCTGGTCTAATTGAAAGGTATTTCCATGACAACTTCCAGCACTTCAGTTCCCACGATACAAGTGGGTGGCAATTTCAGGATAGGGGATGTTTCAGGCCAGATTGCTATTGGTGACAATATCTCTCAAACACAAATTATTTACAACGATTGTGTTTTTGTTCTTCCTGATGGTTCGACAGTCCATGGCAAATCATGGTCCTATATTCAAGGTATTAAACCACCTACTGATCCAAATAATATTGTTGGGAGGCAGGAGGAACTTGAAAGGATCGATGAGTTGTTCAATCCTACTTCTGCGTTGGCAATCACTGGATTCAGGGGTACTGGAAAATCTACTCTGGCCAGCATGTATATTGACAGACTTGAAAAAAGAGGGGATTTTGCCGGGATTTTCTGGCGAAAAATGGATGAGAGTGCTGATATAGCTGATGTGATCGGTAGTTTTTTTTCGGTTATTGGCAAACCGGTTCAAGATCCTGGGAATTATAAAATTGAAGATATGTTGAATTTATTCTTTCATGAACTGAATGCAGCACCATACTTTTTAGTTCTGGATAATTTCGAGATCCTTCTTGACCCCCAAACAAATAAGCCCAATAAGGCTGGTTTTTCAGACCTGATTGAAAAAGTGAATGGAGGGACAGGGCGAAGTCGAATTATCTTTACAAGCTGGGAGTGTCCTGCAAGTGAAAGGGGCATCAGACCGAATTGTTATACTATTGGGGGTCTTGATGATCAGGCAGCGATACAGCTGTTAAGAAATCACGGTTTGAGCGAGCCCGATAGTGAACTTAAAAAGGCGGTAGAGCTTAGTGGGGGCCATCCTCTTGCTCTTATTCTTTTAGTGCAGCTCGTTATTGGAGAGGAAGAGCCGTTATTAAGCATCCTGGAGGATAATTCTCTGTGGATCGGAAAGGAAGGAGAAGTAGCAGAGAATATTCTTGATAAAGTCTATAATGAAAGAGTAAACGAAAAAGAACAAGAATTTCTCCAAATCATATCATTGTACAGACTGCCAGTACCTTTGCTGGCAATAGTAATGGCAGCCAATGACCCGGCATGGACTGAAGCTAGAGCTAAAAAGACAGCTTTGACCCTTAAACGAAAATCGCTAGTTCAGAAGACTGGGGACAATTTTTGGGTAGAATCCCTAATCAATAACTATGCATATAGCAAACTGGATGACAAAGTTGAACGGCATAAGTGTGCTTACCAGTACTACCTTTCCCTCTCCCTCCCAGAACCTCGTACAAAAAAGGAGGATGTTCAGCCATTAATAGAAGCACATTATCATGCTTGCAGGGCAGGAGATTATAATAAAGCTTTGAATATAATAATGGATAATAAAATACATGAAGACCTAGACATGTGGGGTAACTCTAGAACACTTATTGATTTATACCTTGATTTATTACCAGAAGACCATTTTAACGATACATCTCTTTTAGACAATCCGCAAAGTCATAGTGCTGTCCTCGGAAACCTCGGGTTGGCATACAGTGATCTGGGGCAGGTAGAAAAGGCAATAGAATACCATGAACAGGCGCTGGTGATATCAAAAGAAATCGGTGATAGGCGGGGAGAAGGAAACCACCTCGGAAATCTCGGGTTGGCAAACAGTGATTTGGGGCAGGTAGAAAAGGCAATAGAGTACTATGAACAGACGCTGGTGATATCAAAAGAAATCAGCTATAGGCGGGGAGAAGGAAACAGCCTCGGAAACCTTGGGATTGCATACAGTCATTTGGGGCAGGTAGAAAAGGCAATAGAGTACTATGAACAGGCGCTGGTGATATCAAAAGAAATCGATGATAGGCGGGGAGAAGGAAACCGCCTCGGTAACCTTGGGAATGCATACAGTGATTTGGGGCAGGTCGAAAAGGCAATAGAGTACTATGAACTGTCGCTTGTGATATCAAAAGAAATCGGCGATAGGCGGGGAGAAGGAAACCACTTCGGAAACCTCGGGAATGCATACATAAATTCAGGGCAGGTCGAAAAGGCAATAGAGTACTATGAACAGGCGCTGGTGATATCAAAAGAAATCGGCGATAAGCGGGGAGAAGGAGTAGACCTCGGAAACCTCGG
>Ga0255436_1015_pt1 | contig 26830 bp, 25 predicted proteins | sample ANMaggSSYBR02I10_FD_182655 | JGI IMG/M metagenome (GOLD analysis project Ga0255436, IMG submission 182655) | Sediment cell enrichment communities from methane seep in Santa Monica Basin, California, United Staets - ANME aggregate JGI... | ecosystem: Environmental > Aquatic > Marine > Cold seeps >...
GAAGGAAGGTAATACCTTTGATCTTGAAGATCAATTAATTGAACTTGAATCCTTGATTGATGAAGATAACCAGTTGATTTCGATATTTGTGAAAAGCATTGATACTGCAAGACAAAAGAGTAAGAAACCTTCATAATTCGATATTCGATATTCGCATTTTCCCTTGACCTTGACGAATCCATCTCTTATAAGGTGTTGCATTGTGAATGTATTACTTATTGATATAAACCCTTTTTCTCCATCCTTGACCCCTATCTCGTTGGGGTATATTGCATCCTTTCTCAAATCCAAGGGTTTTAATACCAGGATATTGTCACTTGGAGAGAATACACTTATCTCCCGCACAAATCTTTGTGAGATTGTCAGAAGGTTTAATCCCGCCCTGGTTGGACTGTCGGCCTATCAGAGAACCATGCTTTATGTGAATGGCCTTGCAAAACTCATAAAGTCACTGAACAAAGATATCAAGCTTGCCATTGGGGGACCTCAGGCCACGTTTATGCCGTCTTCGGCCTTTTCCGAACTACCTGATATTGACTATATATCTCGATCTTCAGGTGAGGAGACAGTCTTGCATGTTGCGCAGGCCATCAAAAACGGGACGCCCTTTTCCAATCTTTTGGGTGTCAGTTATAAAGATGCAAACGGCGAAGTCTTTGATACACCCGAACTTGATGCGGCGGCTGATCTTGACATTTATTCCTCTCCCTATCTTGATGACACTTTCGACTACTCACGCATGAGTGAAGCCATTATGCTGACCTCTCGCGGATGTCCTCACGACTGCATCTACTGTTACACACCCAATGCATTCAAGCACAAAGTAAGTTTCCATTCGGTCGATAGAGTCATTGAAGAAATCAAGTGGATCAGAAAAAAGGGCGTGAAGAGACTCTGGTTTGCCGATCCGAATATTTCCCTTAAGCCTGCACGCCTTATGGAAATTTTTGACAAAATGCTGTCAGAGGGTCTTGATATGCAGATGTGGTTGCAGACCCGGGCAGACCTCGTGGACCCTGAAGTGATGAAGATAATGAAGCTCTCGGGAGTGAGCACCATTGCCTTTGGATTGGAATCAGCCTCAGAACGGGTCCTGGCAAGGATGGGCAAACACATATCCGTTGAAAGGGTGGCTGAGGCGGTCAAGCCGGCCCAGAACGAAAAAATAGAAGTAGAGCTTTTTACCATTTTTGGTCTTCCATATGAAACATTCGAGGATGCAGTAAAAACCCTGGAATTTATGAAGGCAAACAAAGTCAAAATCATGGGCAACACAAACTCCCAGCAGATGCAGATCTATTTTGGGACGCATATGGCCCGGCGCAAGGATATTATTAAACCCGGGATCTGTGCTGCCTGCGGTGCCTGTGCAGCAAGCTGCCCGTCAATTATTATGGAGGGCGAGAAACCCAAGCTGGTAGGTCCATGTACTGCATGCGGTATCTGCTACAACCAGTGCCCCCGTACCATTACTACTGAAGAGGGACTCGTTGGCAGTATCAGGCATCCTTATGCGGCCAGGTCAGCCTTGAAAGGGGTCAAGGGACAGGACGGGGGAGTAGTCACGTCACTGCTGGCCTATGCACTGGAGGAAGGGCTGCTCGATTGTGCAATAGTCACAGTAAAATCCGAAGATGACCCCTGGAGACCTGTACCTGTCATTGCCACCACATACGACGAAATAATGGAGTCCGCAGGCAGTATCTACACCCACAGCATGACCATACAGGCCCTGATGAACGCTGTACTGCAGGGTATGCGCAGTATCGCATTTGTAGGGCCTCCGTGCAATATTGATGCGGTCTATAAGATATACAAGAGCCCTTACGGTTTGCTGCATATGTTCATGCGTGCTAATATCTTTCCCTTGGGATTGTTCTGCATGGATACGTTCTCTCACGAGGGTATTGAAGAGTTTGTGGCATCTAAGCACCTGGGACTGGAAGATATTGAAAGTATGAAGATATGGCGGGGGAAGATCGAACTGGAGAAAGGGAGTGAGACATTTGTTTACGATCTTAGTGAACTGGACCCATACAGGAGTTCTTCATGTAAATACTGTACAGACCTCACCGCCAGGCATGCAGCGATCAGTTTTGGTGGTGTAGGTACTCCTGACGGGTGGACCACGGTATTTACAAGGTCAGGACGCGGGTACGAGATATTCCATGAGGCGGTGGAGATGGGTTATATCGAATCCAGGGACCTGGAAGAAAAGGAGATGGCAAGGGTATTGAACCTTGCCAGGATGAAGAAAGTCCAGAAATACGGCATTATACGCAGGGAAAAATGAACAATTAACCCATTATTCCCAGGAAATCCTTAAGGACTGCTAACCTGTGGGGTACCCTTTCATCAATTACCTCAAAAAAGGTATACATATCCTCATCCAGTCCCCTGATATCCTCCTGTGCCTTGAGTGCCAGGTCTACCAGGTATTCCAGTTCGTCGTCTGTGAGACGCAGCAATCGCTCCTTGAAATCCTCCTCTGATTGAGCCAGCCTGTGGGATACAGGGCGCAGAATAAAAAGGTACTGGTGTCCCTGCGGGGAAATAATGTTGCCCTGCAGTTCAGGGGCCAGCTTGTTGAATATCTCTATATCTTTTTGTGTGAATTCCCTTGCCATACAGTGGTCTGGGTTTTTATTGCAAATATCAGTTTCCCTCCATAATGTGTAAGGGGAATATTTTTCTGTGAAGTTTTTGGACAGCCTGTTTACAAGAAAATATATAGACGATGCACTGTATCTACAACTGTCTTAGCAGGAGATATTAACATATATGGCAGAATCAGATGCTCATAAACGATATGAATTCAAACGTCAGCTTGAAGAATTGCGGTCAAAGAAAGGCAGGGGTACAGAACTTATTTCCCTGTACATCCCGCAGGATAAGCAAATATTTGACGTAGTAGCCCAGCTCAGGGATGAACACGGCCAGGCAGCCAACATCAAGTCAAAAATCACCAAGACCAATGTCCAGAGTGCACTTGAGAGCCTGATGTCAAGGTTAAGGTACTTCCCCCGCTCACCCGAGAGGGGCGTGATCCTGTTCACCGGAGCTGTAGATATAGGGGGCAACAAGACCGACCTGCAGAGTTTTACTGTGGAGCCGCCCGAACCACTTATCTCATATAAATATCATTGCAATTCGGCTTTCTACCTTGAACCTCTTGAGGATATGCTGACAGATAAAATGACCTACGGCCTGCTGGTGCTGGACCGACGTGAGGCTACTGTCGGGCTGCTTAAGGGCAAGCATATAGAGACCAGGGACCACATGACCTCATCAGTGCCGGGTAAACAGCGAAAGGGCGGCCAGAGTGCCCACAGATTCCAGCAGTTACGTCTTATCGCTATCCATGATTTCTACAAACGGATAGGTAATGCTGCCAGCAAAGTATTCATGACAGTTGACCATAAGGACCTGGAGGCTGTGCTGATAGGTGGTCCTTCGCCTACCAAGGAGGAGTTCCACGACGGTGAATTCCTGCACCATGAACTGGAAAAAAAAATACTGGGCCTGTTTGATGTTTCTTATACTGACGAGAGCGGTTTGTTTGAACTGGTGGACAATGCCGCTGATGCCCTGATAAACCTGGATGTTATCAAGGAAAAGAAGTACATGGAACGCTTCCTTAAGGAACTTGTAGGGGATAACGGACTGGCAGCATATGGCGAGGAAGAGGTCAGGCAAAATCTCCAGATGGGGTCTGTGGAAGTGCTGCTGCTCTCAGAGGACCTGCGAAGGGAGAGACTGAACATTAAGTGTACCCAGTGTGGTGATGCGGATGCTGTGACCGTGACACGTAGGCCGGGTGAGGATAAGCCAGAACTGGCTCCTTGTAAGAAGTGTAAAGGTACAGTCAAGGTCACAGATTCCACTGACGTGGTGGATGAACTCTCCACGCTGGCAGACCAGATGAGTACGCAGATAGTGTTTATTTCCACTGATTTTGAAGAGGGTGCCCAGTTAATGAATGCATTCGGGGGAATGGCAGCTATTTTGAGGTACAAGACCAGTGTATAACCTTTAGACTAAGAAAAATGAATGAGCGAAAATACAAGAAGATATATGAAAAACTGAAATGTGTTGAAGACATCAACAGAATATCAAAGGCATATTCGGTAAACACAGGAGCCATTTCTAATATACTTCACCAAAAGACTGTAAGGAATGTGAGGAAATACCACAGTCGTATAGTTAATAAAGCTCCCGCCCTGGTCAGGTCATGGAAACGGGGAGACACCATACTAAAACTTGCCAGCAAAAATAATTTCCCGCCAGTGCTCCTGGCATCTATCATGCTTAAAGAAATGGGTTATAAGAGCAAAACGGTGGTAAAAAACCCTGACGTGCTTGAAGACAAACGGTTACGATACGAACTAATAAAGGCAATTGAAGTGGATTTCTGTTTCTCGCCCAGGGCCCATTCAGTGCAGAGTGGCCAGGGCAGGATGGGGGAGGATCTGATACATGAATGGCTTGAGCACTGTGACCTGGAATTTATTACAGAATCTGATATGAGCAAGGAACCCAACACCAAGACTCCTGATTTCCTGCTTTCTGAGCTTTATAAGGTTGATGGGATTGATGTAAGGTGGATTGAAAGTAAGGCTGTGTTTGCTGATGAGAAGGAGCATAACAGGTACCAGCTAAAACAGTTCAGTTTCTATGAGGACCTGTATGGGCCAGGAATGGTGGTTTACTGGTATGGTTTTCTTGATACCCTTGTCCCGAACAATTACTTGATAACGGACTATACATTCTTTGAAGTTATGGGTTATGATGTGGACAAGTTAATTAATCGCACATTAACTTGGTAGTTGGGCTGGTGCAGGAAAGACTATTTCACATGCATCCGATGCTGTTATATTTTCTCCCGATATTCTCCGTATTTCTCTATATATCTTCCCATTATCTAAAAGTCCCGCGGCCAGATATGCCGCCTACAATCTCTTCAAGTTCAAAGTCCGGACTTTCCGGGACACTTGCCCTGAATATATACACATTAAATCCCGATCTCCTGGCATCAGCAATAGCATTTTGCTGCTGCCTGTTCAGGTCTGACTGCAGGGTTTTTACAATGCATAGGGACCTCTGGTCATTGATCTTAAGCAGGAAATCGAACATATCCGGGCAGGTCTGCAGCAGGCTGGCCAGAACGGTCAGTTTATCCCACCTGTTGGACAGGTGGAAGCTCTTTTCTGCCGAATTTTCAACATACCAGTCACGGCTCATATACGGATACCTGGAATACTGTTCGTTTATGACTTCTACCGCACCAATAATCTTACTTCCTGATAACCTGAGGTCAGTAGATCTCCAGCCTTGTTCGGTAAAATACCTCTGTGCCAGAATATGCCCGATCTGTTCAATGTCCTCTGCCAGGAGATTCATGCTATGTTCCAGACCCTTTTACAAGCGATTCGATCAAAGCGATCTCCCGTTTCCCGCCTACATATATGGGTGTGCGGTCCGAGACAGAGGAGGGTTTAACATCCAGCAGGTTACCCCTTCCATTGGATATGGCACCTCCTGCTTCGGCTACCATTTTACCCATAGGCGTCCCTTCGAACAGCAGCCTGAGTTTTCCTGAATCCTTGCCTGCAAATGCAGGGTAGGTGAACAAACCCCCTTTATGCAGTATCTGGTGTACATCTGCTACAAATGACCCTGAGAACCTCAGTTTGTAACCTTCGGATTCAAGCTGCTCGATGAACTGCTTATGGTAGGGCAGGTAATCCTTGCGTAAGGCTCCGGGAGCGTATATCTTGCCGTCAGGGATTGTCAGGTTCTCCTGCATCAATGTGAAGCGCCCGTCCTCACCCATGACGAACTCATGCACTCCGCTGCCCGTGGTATAGGTCAGTGTAGTGAGCGGTCCGTACAGGATGTACAGGGCACCCACCATGGTATTGCCCGGCTCCAGCACATGGCCCTGGTAAAGGCCCACGATCGTGCCAACTGCCAGGTTCACGTCTATGAGAGATGAACCGTCCAGTGGGTCAATGGTTACCCCGAACTGGTTAATCGCACCATCCACCTCAATGATATCGGGCTGTTCTTCTGTGGCGATCCACCTGACAAGTCTTGATTCCCTGAGGGCATCTATCAATACCTCATCAGCCCATTTATCAAGGGCCATCTGTGTTTCACCGTAGACGTTCTTTGTATCGGCTGCCCCTCTTGCGCTTAGAAAGCCTTCTTTGATAACCCCGGCCTGCTCACTGAACAGCATGATCAGCTGCGATAGTTTCTCATCTGTTCCTTTTTCTTTTAAAAAATCATTAAGTTCCATATTTCTATAACCTCCCTGCTCCATTGTCTGTTTTACTTTTAATAAAACTAAGGAATATATTGGGCATAATTGATTATATCCATTTCGGTAAATAGACATCATCAGTTGAAAGTGCAAAACCGGCATCATCAGTTGAAAGTGTGAAGTAGGTATCATCGGTTAAAAGTGCAAAGCATGTAGATAGATCCATGTAATACAACCACACACCGGGTGCAATCTTGTGTATCTGACCAGATTTGCACAAGATATTTATATTTAGATTAATATATTAACATATATTAGCAATTGTCATATAAGATAACGAGATTTTACACTCGTGTGTGGATTAATAGTGAAGATGGAGCTGATGCGCTCCCTATGCGATTTGCAGCAGCAGCTGTGCTAATGGGAATCATAGTGGCATTATCTGCAACTGCACTGGCAGACCTTACGAAGGACGCCCAGGTTAAGCGGTTTTCAGGAGATCTGTCTGCACTTGAGGCCAGGGCATCTGTCATATACCAACAGGGCGGTGCCAGGGATATTTCAGATCCGGCCGATAATACCGGCACCATGGAAATAATCCGATTCAAAGTACCGGAAGGGATAGAAGTGGTTGTGTTCGGTGCTATGCCACCGCAGGATGGGACTATTCCTATGTTGACCAGCCCCGACGAGAGAAATATCATCTATTATACCACGTACCAGGGAGTTTCCAAAACCGTGCCGTCAAAAGCAAAGTATGCCGCAGTACCTGACCTGGACGGGCCGTTAGTACTGGTCCCTGGTTCCTATGAATTTACTATTGAACTGGTAAAAGACGGCAACGGTACGTATATTTCATTATATTGAGGACAATGCATGGCATCGAGACTGAAAAACGAGATACTGAAAAACGAGATACTGAAGTCTGAGGGATTTAAGGGCGGGAGAGTGAAGGGCGGGAGAGTGAAGGACGAGAGATTGAAAAACGAGGGATTGAAGGAGGATGAAAGGGCATGGGCTGATTTTCTGATCACCAGAGTGGGACTGCTGTTATTCTGCACAATACTGTTCATTTCTGCTTTCAATATCCATCCGCTGTTCATACAGCAGGACGCTGCCGGGATGATGGATGCAAGTCTATCATCCCTTGCTTCATATATTGAGGATGTCGACAGCACAAGTATCCAGGGAGCCCATTATTACACGTTCGATATTGACCCGGACGTCACTATTGATATCTCAAGTAAGTATGTGTCTGCTTATTCTGACACAAAGACCGGCAGGGTCACCAGGGCCAGGGCATTGATGACAACTTTTTATCCTCAAAACAGCCTATGGAACAGCAGGCCTGGACTGCTGGAAGCGATTGCAGGCAGGTGCGGGGGCAGGACCGGCCTGGGTGAGGATGTACTGGAAGAGGGGGATTGGCTGAGTATCAATGAAATGCTGGACCAAGCCGGGACCGAATTAGCACAGGAGCCGTTCGTTCCAGATACCATGCAGCCGCTTCTCGTGGAAAAAGTGATGTTGAACATACGGACCGCCGAAGGTGTGGAGAGAAGGGGGGTCACTATTGTTTACCAGTGATGAGCAAGCCGTGGTTGAACCAAACTCCGACCTGATTGCCATGGCCCTTGCAGTCATCGGTTTTGTAATATTTATCTCGGTTATGGCACATACATACCAGGTATATCAGGAGAAGACATTCATTGCACAGCATTATGATGATGCGGTATCCCTGGCCGGACTGCTCAGGAATGACCCCGTGCTGACGGCCCCCGACCGTCCTGACCTGATGGATGCATCCAGAGTAGAGTCGCTGGGTGCGGGAGACATCAGCAAATTGAAGGACAGGTACGGAACACGTTATGATTTTTCATTTAAGGTCGAAGCGCCGCCAAATTACAGCAAGGTCGTGGGAACTTCTGAAGATCTGGGCGTATCGGCATCCATTCCTGTGACTATCAGGTTGAACGAGGCCGAAGAGATACCAGGCACACTGACGGTAAAGATCTGGGAGAGATAGTATGCAGATGATCAAAGATACAAGGGGTTTTTCCAGTTCCATCGATGTTTTGCTATTCCTGGTGCTGGTATCGGTCAGTGCGGTGCTGCTGGCACCTGCAATGGTGGGCAACATCCAGTTAATGGCACTGCACGATACCAGTGCGGCCGAGCACAATTCACAGGTGCTATTGTCCCTGCAAAATGGAAGGGTTGATGATTTTTCCTATACTGTGGGTGGTGCCCAGATGGACTACCTGATGAACGAGACCCTGGGTCCCAATGCTGTGGATTCGGGTATGTATCTGGCTTGCAAGAAACTGGTGGCGGGACGGGAAATAAATCATAAGACATTTGCAGATCTGGCAAGCGAGTCAGTGGCGTCCCAGTTTACTATATACCACAATGACAGTTCTGTGAGGCTGAACCTGCTGACCGACGAGTACAGGGCAAACCTGGATGAACAGATGCGAGATTACCTTGACATGCAGATAGGTGATAGATATAATTACAATGTCTCTGTCGTATGGCGGCCGTTTCGGGATGTGCCTATCGGGGGTGAGACCCATATGGGGCGGCCGGTGCCAGATACTGCTTATGTGGAGAGTAGTTGGATCACTATGCCGTATCATACTGAATTTACCAGGTATTATGTGGAGAATTTGATCAATGGGGAACTGAAGGCTATCGGACTTGACCTTGCGAATGCCAGTGTGGTGCCAAGGGAAAAGACTGAAGAGCTGATCGCCGGGCATATCAATGATGCAATAAACAGGACCGTGGATGATGCAGTAGGGACGATCGTTGAAATGACTATTGAACAGACGATCGAACGGGCGCAGACTGCCATAAACCAGCAGGTGGATAATGTGGTTCCGGGTAACAATTCGGGTATTAGTGACATTATCATAGATGAAGTACTGGCTGAGTTGAGGAATGATCCGGCATTTATTGAAAATGCCAGCCTGGAGCTCAGTGAACAGATCACGGAGTACATGCAGGAAGTGGCCAGAGAGGAGGTGCATGCTGTTATTGACGGGGATGTGAATGCACTGGCGTCTGATATTACTGACCAGTGTGTGAGCAATGCTGCTACGGTTGAGGAGGCAAAGGGTGAAGTGCTGGATTATGTGTTTGCGAGGATCGATATCAGCAGGGCACGGATGACGCTGGCGCTGTGGGATAGGAACAGATGATTATTGACACAAGAGATTATAATTGATGGTAAAAGTCATTTTCACAAATCATGCTGAAGAGATGTTATTTGAAAGAAATTTGTCCAGATATATAATAAAATCAGTAATTAACAATCCTGACTGGAAGGAAGATAAAGAGGATGGATTGCGTTAACAGTGAATAAGATCGGAACTTTTAGTCCTGTATAGGTGTATAACATCGCCCCAAAGCGATTACATAACACAGCATAAAAGGTTCGTACCTTATGGCACTCACCCAAAACTTTGGTTCATAAAAACTTATTTTAAGCTGAAAACTTTAAGTAAAATCTGAGCAAATAGTTAATGTTGTGGTTGATAAATGATTGATGAAGAAAACCTAAACCAAACAATTTTTGAATACGCTGATGAAAAATATGGCGAACAGTCGAAGATATTATTCCAGAAGTACATTGATGAGTTTCCCGAAAAAGATTTGGAAATGCCCAATGAAACATGGCATAACAATTTTCTTGCATGGCTTTTGTTTGAAAAAGTGCTTCCAGAAACAGGCATGACCATTGCAGAAGAATTTGTGGAAAATACAACTGATTTGAGTCCTGAGATGAAAGAGAAAGTTCTGCAAATAAAATATATTATCCGCTCCAAGTTTCTCGTTATTTCAAAAAAGGGTTTGATTTTAAAGGTCAAGGATATGAAAACAAAAGATGTCTATAATGTAAAATTATGCAGTACACACCCTGTGTCTCCAAACACATTGATAACGGGCAGAATCCATCCATTTGGAGAGTATTACCGTTTTGCAGGTGTATTTCAGATGTCGATATCGCCACTTATATTGGATCCGGACGTGCTTTTTGGTGCCCATGAGAAAAACGAACTTAAGCGGTTCGAAAGCACTCTATTACGCCGGAGTTCTTCACTACAGACAATACTAAACAAATATCCGCATCACTGGATAGATTGGATGTGTAAGGATTATGGTTTGAATGAGAGACTTAAAAAAGAAAAAGTCCGGGAAATTAAACATAAAATTGTAAATGACCTGCCCCAAATCGTCTCAAATTTACCAGAAAAATCTAAGGAAGTGCTGGTCTTTTGTATTAAGCAGGGCGGCGTTGTGAAATATGGTCAGCTTAAAAACTACGATGATGATATGGATTTCTTCTGGAATGATAAAAACACTCCGTCCACAATCGGCTTGCTGAGGCAGAAAGGACTAATGATTGTTGGAAAAATGGTCTTTGGTGAAAGACAATTCAAAGTCGCGTTTATACCTATTGAAATCCGCGATTGTTTAAAATCTTTGTTTTTCACTCAAATGTAGATGCTATGTTGTGATTGGCCTCGGATATTGGTGATTGCTGCCGACGATTGTTATGGCTGTTGAAATATAATTTTTATGTTATACTATGCCAAAAAGGACGCTAAGTTAAAGTAACAATGTCTTTGCGATCTTCGCGCCCTTCGCGGTTAAAACAAAATGCAGCAAACTTTCAATCTGTGTGAATCCGTGTCTTATGAATAACGAATTCCCGCCCCCATCCATCCCCAAAAATATGTATATGGGATGGAGATATTCATAATCTAGATTTGGAGGGATCAGGATGAAAAAGAAATTCGATCTGGTGTACCAGTTTAAGATTACCCTAAAAGACAGTAAACCGCCGATCTGGCGGCGAATACAGGTCCCTGAAACCTATACATTATGGGATATCCATGTCGCCATTCAAGATGCAATGGACTGGCTGGATTATCATCTTCATAGGTTTGAGGTGATCGATCCCTCTACCGGGATGAAAATGAAAATCGGTATTCCTGAAGAGGAATTTGGAGAGTATGGGGAGACACCCCCGGGATGGAAAGAAAAGATGTCTGATTATTTCACAATGGAGGACAGAAAAGCCGATTACATTTACGATTTTGGTGACAAATGGATACATAAGATTAAACTGGAAAAGATCATTACAAGGGAAGATGGTGTAACATACCCCATATGCGTCAAAGGAAAAAGAGCGTCCCCTCCTGAAGATTGCGGAGGGATCTGGGGATATGAAGATTTAATAAAGATCACAGCAGATCCCAATCATGAGGATCATGAAGAAATGTTGGGGTGGATATGTGAAGATTTTGACCCTGAATATTTTGACGTGAAAGATGTTTGTTTTGATGATCCAAAAAAACGACTTCGAATGGCATTTGAATAGAACATGCATATCGCCTGATAGCAGACATTCGGCTGTGCCGCTCCAGCCAAAATACATTTCATATGACTTCGTATATCCATAGAACGTTACACTCAATCAAGGTAGTTAGCATCAGGGAAAACAATTCGACATTTGAAAGAAGTAATGAATTTACTGACTTACAGGGAGGTTTCTATAGATGTCCGGCAGATCGAAAAAATATGAATCTCAAATAAAGACAAAAGAGTCACATCATTATTTTTTCTTGAATCCTTATGAGGATATGGCTTTTACCCGCTGTCCAAAATGTAAAGAAAAAACAAAAATCAGAAAACATTGTTTAGTTATTCATGTTGAACCAAAATTCTTAGCATCTATTAACAAGTCTTGTCGATATTGTTCTAAATGTGATCTTATTATTGTTAAACAAACAGATTTGGAAAGACTTCTTGTTGAGATTTGTGAAAAGAATGCACCTGACACCATAGGTAATGAATATCTTGTTTTTGGCACAATAGATAGAAAAGATTGGAAAAACGGACTGACTGGTAAGATAAGTCAACAAGAGGCAATAAAACGAACATATCCTTTTAAGGATGTTTGGAAATTCGAAGTAAGTCCGGGGTGGTGGTATCCTGAAAAGCAGGTTAAAGCCTGAAGTTGAGAAATATCTCATTAAAGACTGGGAGATCAGCTGCGAAAGGACTGAAAAGAGAAACATGCATATAAGGCGGGGCAGTTTACTTTAGTAGCCATGGAGAATAGAACAGGCAGTCAATTCAGAAATCCTCAAGGTCAAAGACTAAAAACCCTCTGCTTCGCAACTCCTCCTTGTTCTCGATCTTCCTCCCCAGTATTCCATAATACTCCTTCCTCACATCATTATTCCATTGAACGTATCTTGATTTATCCTTCAGTTCTGCCAGTATCTTCCCCGCTTCACCATGCTTCAAGTCCTGCCATTTACACTCCAAAAAAAGAATCTCGCAATTTAATTCGTTCATAGCTACCACATCTATCTCCCACTCCCTGTGCCACCATTTACCAATCCTCGTAAAATTGAATATCCCATCCCTGTCCCTTATCAGGAATTGTTTTGCCACATGCTCAAAAACACCATCAAGATACCTATTGTAGTCACGTTTTATAAGGTCAATATTAAATATCCCTTCTTCAATGGCACTGACATTCGGATAAATATACCTGAACCAGAATTTTAGGAAATTGTCAGATATATAATACCTGCCCAGCCTTGATTTGGCTTTTTCAGTGATAGGGACCTCCCTTTTTATCATCCCCACTTCTATCAGGTTTCTAAGGTAAGGACTGATATCTGTCCTCTTAACTCCTATGAAATCCTTAATGTCCCCCAGTTTTGTTTTCCCGTAGGCAATGGCTTCCAGTATCAATTTGTAGGTACTTACATCCTCAAATTCATACCTCATTATAAAATCCACTTCGTCTTTTAAGAAGCTGTTCTTATCCCCTGTTTCCTTTCCAAGCCACGGCCATAGACGGTCATCGAGCTTTATGAGGTAGAAAGGGATTCCATCAGCAAAACCGTATATCTCAATAAGTTCTTTGATATTAAGGTCCGGATAAAACTTCTGAATGTCAAAAAAGGATACAGCCTTCAGGTCAATAGACCCGGTCCTCCGTCCGTAAAGCGGACTTTGGTAATCAAGTACTTTGGAAGTGATTATTGAGACAGATGACCCAAGTATGAATAATTTCAATCTGGAATTAGTAAGTAAGGTGTCTGTGACGGACTGGAAGATATTGAGTATATTTGCATCTTCTTTGATCATGTTCTGGAATTCATCGATGACAACCACATCTACCCTGTCCTTGAGGTATTCGAAGAGTACCTCCCAGTCCATTCTTAACTTTGAAACTTCCGGGTACTGCCGGGTACACAGGTCATAGAAGCGTTCCAGGTTCTTTGCGCCCACTGCCAGATAGTAGATCCTGTTGGTGTTTCTAGTTGCCTGGAGTATCAGTTCTGTTTTCCCGATCCTTCTTCTGCCATAGATGATAATAAATTCAAATGTATTGCTGTCCAGTATTTTGTTGATATTCGCCAGGTCATTCTCTCTGTCTTTAAACATGGTTTTGGATTTTTGTATAAATATAATTATACTAATTCAAATTATACTACTTATCATTTCCCTTTTGTTGAGGATGTTATATCAAGAAGCAGACCACTACCTTTGTAGGATATATGTCATTACACAATACCCCGGGACCTCATACGATAACCATTCATCCCACAGGATATGATTAACCGGATAATCGGTGCACACATATTTCGTTTCTTTTTTTGTGTGTTGCTTACGCAACTTATTTATCTTATGGTGTGGTAATCTGACCACTTCGCCTTGCCACAATAATATATAACAGAATCGTAATAATATTCAAGATTATCATAACCGGAGGAACATATTTGGCCAGAATGCATACCAGGAGAAAGGGAGTATCAAGGTCCACAAAACCCTTGAGAAATGAAGCCCCGCAATGGGTTACCCTTTCGTCAGAAGATATAGAGAAAAAAGTAGTGGAACTTGCCAAACAGGACAAAACTACCAGTCAGATAGGCATAATCATAAGGGACACTTATGGTGTGCCGGATATCAAATTATCTACAGGTAAAAAGGTCACACGCATATTGAAAGATAATGATGCAGCCCCAAGCCTGCCTGAGGATATCTCAAACCTGATCATCAAGGCTTTGAGACTCAGGAAACATATAGTAAACAACCACAAGGACCGGCACAACAAGAGGGCACTGAACCTTACAGAGGCAAAGGTACGGCGCCTGGGCAAATACTATAGCAGGAACGGTGTTATGCCGACAAACTGGAAATACAGTCCTGACACTGCTGAACGATTAGTAGTCGAGTAAATCAGTTGATGGTTCATTCCATCAACTATTTCATCTATTTTTACCATTATTCCAGGGATGACCGAAACGTTATTTTCTCTGGGCCGGGAAGCAGCAAAGGCACTTGAGAACTATCATTTTGTAAGGGTAATATCCCATAACGACGCAGACGGCCTGAGCGCTGCCGGAATTATGTCTACTGCCCTGCTAAGGGCAAATATCGTTTTCCACACCTCAATTGTAAGCTCTCTGGATAAGGAAGTAATTGACATGGTCAATGCACAGGTATACGGGAAAGACGGAGCTGTGGTATTTTGTGATATGGGCAGCGGCCAGCCTGAACTTCTGGATATGGTAAAGGACGATGTGGTCATTATCGACCACCATCAGGTAGTGGGTGACCACAGTGATCGTGTCCATGTCAATCCCCATATGTTGGGCATTGATGGTTCAAGCCTGCTCTCTGCATCAGGCATGGCCTATTATGTGGCCCATGGTATGGGCGATAACACAGACCTGGCCGGTCTGGCACTGACCGGGGCTGTAGGGGATAAACAGAGTATGGATGGCCCCAATAGCGAGATAATGGAAGAGGCCCTGGAAGCAGGCGTGATATCAGTGAAAACAGGCCTGAAAGTGCCGGACGGCCCTGTGGAAGACGTATTGCTGACACTGACAGAACCCTATCTGGACATGGCAGGGGATAAGGCGGCTACCGAGGCTTTTCTCAGTGAACTTGGTGTGAGCGGCACAATCCAGGATATGGGGGTAGAAGACCTGGGCAGGTTAGCCTCGGCCATGGCATTGAAGATCGCAGGCAGGGCAGACCCAACAGTTGTCAGGTCAATGGTTGGCGATGTGTTGGCACTGGAAAAAGAAGTAGTGCCTAATATTTACACCCTGGAATGGATGCTTAACTGCTGCGGTAAGGTGGACAGATCGGACCTGGGGTTATCATTATGCCTGCGGGATGCGGGCGTTGTGGATGAAGCTCTGGCCCTGGCAGTAAAGTACCAGAAAACCATTGTGGAACATATCAGGGAAGCCGAAGCCATGATCAGGGAGATGGGAAATATCAGGTACGTGGCCCTTGAGGATAATTCGGGTACAGGTATTATTGCAGGCACGTTGATCAGGTATGTTTGCCCTGACAAACCGTTCATCACATTGAACAAAGTAGATGACCTGGTTAAAGTATCTGCCAGAGGCACCAGGAAACTGGTTGACAGGGGGCTTGACCTTGCCGTTGCCATGCGGGAAGCTGCCCAGGCGGCAGGCGGACAGGGCGGCGGCCATAATATTGCTTCAGGTGCAGGAATACCGGTGGGTTCCGAAGAAGGTTTCCTGGCTGCAGTGGACAGGATAGTGGGGGGGCAGCTGGCATGAAGATAAAGGGGAATATCTCTATAAAGGCCGAAAATGCACCGGATATTGCTGTTATGATCATACGCTCACTGGAACCTGACAACCTGAAAAGCATTACAACTGAATATGGGGAGGGGTCGGTGACCACGTTTTTCGAGTCAGGAAAGATAGGAAGTTTAATTGCAACTGTGGATGATTATCTCATGAATGCAAGAATAGCTGCCGATATGCTAAAAACAGTTGAAAAAGATAACAAAGAAAATTATGAGGATGATAATTGATGGAACTCCAGTTCAGGATCAAGGGAAAGTTCAAGACCAGCGCAGACCCGGCACCGGCCAGGCAAGAAATATTGGATATGTTAAAGGATGCAGAGGGCACTATTCTTTCAAAGGGTGCACCGGAAGGTATGGGTGCCGGTATCACCTCAATGGACGTTGATGGGGACGGTGTCGGACTGGAGATAACTTCAGGCAGGTATGTGCGGGCCCATGATGCTATACTGCGGCTTCGTAAACCCCTGGCCGAACTGCTGGGTAAAGGGCACAGGATCGGTGTGCGGGGACTGGAGATATCCGAATATGTGGTAAGGATACCCTCAGAGCAGCCCCTGAAAGAATTCAAACTACCCTATGTGAACAGCATGGAATATGCTGACGGTGCCATCACTCTGTCTCTGGAGTTGGAGCAGTCCGAGATAGAGAAACGGGTGCCTGACCGCATTATATCGCTTGTTGAGGATAAGGTGAAAGCCCAGTCCTACGGAGGTAAGGGTGAGCATTGGAACCTGTTGTGGGAGAGCGGAAAGAAGGAGCATGTATTTGACAGTGACCCGACAGAGGAACTGATGAAGCGGGGCTGGATCAAGCGGGGTGCCAGCCGGGGGCAGTGGATACACGGACCGCAGAGTGTGGCAGTGTTTCGGGCTTTTGAGCGTATTGTTATGGAGGAGATAGTCAAGCCCCTTGGATACAGGGAGATGATATTCCCCAAACTGGTTACCTGGGATGTGTGGCAGCGCTCTGGTCATGCCAAGGGTGTGTATCCTGAGATATATTATGTGTGCCCTCCCAAGACCCGTGACCCTGAGTTCTGGGAGGAAGTGGCAGACTACTATAAGGTGACTCTTGAGGTGCCGCTTGACATGATAGCTGAGAAGATTGACAAGCCCATTGGCGGGATGTGTTATGCCCAGTGTCCGCCGTTCTGGCCTTTTTTGCAGGGTGAGACTATGCCTGATGACGGGCTGCCCCTGTACGTATTCGACCGCAGCGGGACATCGCACCGTTATGAGAGCGGCGGTCTTCACGGTATGGAGCGGGTGGATGAGTTCCACAGAATTGAACTGGTGTTCATGGGTACACCTGAGCAGGTGGTGGCGCATTCTGAGGATATGCAAAAGAGGTATATGCATATTTTCAATGACATACTGGACCTGGAGTGGAGGACGGCATGGGTTACGCCCTGGTTTATGGCGCAGGAGGGACTGGCCGGGCTGGCGACTGAGACCCGGGTGGGTACTATTGATTATGAGGCTGTGATGCCGTATAGGGGTGAGGATGGCGAGTGGCTGGAGTTCCAGAACATGAGCGTGAACGGGGATAAGTATCCGAAGGGGTTTAATGTGAAGAGCCAGAGCAATAAGGAGTTGTGGTCCGGTTGCAGTGGGATCGGGCTTGAGCGCTGGGCGAGTGCTTTTTATGCTCAGAAGGGGCTGGATGCTGATGGGTGGCCTGATGCTTTCAGGGAGATTGTTGGTGAGCTGCCTGAGGGGATTAGGTTCCTTTAGGATGGGGGGGGATGAATGCCCTTTTGTATATCTTGGTGTTAATATGTATGGATATAGTGAGGAATAAATCCTTGAAAACGCTATACAGGCCACGTTACAATTTGTACGGGGTATACGTAACTGCAGATGATAGATATTTTATGCTCGGGGAGGGAATAGAAAGATGGAATTACTACTAAAAATGCTGAAATTCAGGCGCGGATATTAGAAGGAATAAGGAAGGTAAATATAAGCCCATTGCTGATAATCTGAACAAAGTGAGCTTAAAGAAATGAAATTGTTTAAAATTTTTATTTGTCTCGTTTTTTTAACAGGTTATATTAACATAGCGCAAGGAGAAGACTTACCTCAAATGGAAAAAACTTCACTTATCACTTTAATGGATGATGGAATTGTTAAAATTGAGACCATATATAGAATAGAACCATCTATTGATACTTTTATAACTTCTGAAGCAATTAAATCACCAGAAATTTTACGAAACCTTACAATACAGATAAATGGTGAAGAACTCTCAAAAGAAGATTATCAAGAATATTCTTTACATGATGGGCATAAATACATTGGATTGAAACGTTCTCTGATTGGATTTGCAGACATTAACGAAACCAACGAAGTTTATGTAAAATATGAAATTAATATATCAACAGATTATCAATTTAAATTGGATTTATTAGAACTGTGCCAACGGACAAATCAACAAGTAAATGTTAATTATGCTTTAATAATTCAATCATTTGACAATAATTATAATCCCGTAATTATAGGTAATCAAGATGAGTTTTTGGTAAGTCATCATATTGAAGGATTCGTAACACTTTCAAGGATTTATAAAAGCTTTGATATCGTTGAAGAGAAAAGAGGGTTGCATATAAAAAATGTCTTTTTTATTAATGCAAAAATAAGACCCCTTCAAGTATCTACATTAAAAATTATAGTTGACCCAAAAAACAATCTAGTTCAAGAAATTTATAATTACGAATTAAGAAAAGTAGAAGGAGAAAACCCTAAGCACTTACTTCAATATCCAATTTCAGAATACGTTGAAGTAACCGCAAATCCAAAAATAAATATTAAAAATAATGGAAATGAGTTTGTTCCAATTAGAATTGAATATCATGAATTGAAAAGTATCGCAGAATCGGGAAATTTTACAGAACCTTTTTATTATTTAGGTAAAGGCCTCAATTCCAACGAGAATACATTATATGTTGGATATATTTCCAATACTACAAAAACTGAAGTGGATATTGAATTTGAATATACTTCAAATAGAATTTTAACAACATTAAACGGGTTTCATTATATTTTTGAGTATTATATATCTACCCCAATACACGTTTCTAAAATCAATGAATTTTTAAATTTTGAAATACCAGAAGAATATAGTATAGACAATTCAAATTATGAATCTAATTTGAAGATGTCTTTTGAAGGGGCAAACAAATTAAGGTTTGAATTTCAGAATATATCCGATTATAAATCAGAACCATTGAAAATTAAATTTTCCAGACGTGATTCTAAACTTTTTGAAACCATTAAATATGTAAATATTTTCTTGTTATTAGGTGTCATAAATTTATTTTTATTGTGGTTCTTTGGTATAATTCATTTCGATATTCGATATCTTGATTATATAATTTCAATCATAGGTATTGTTATTGTTACATCAATATCATTAGGCATACTTTCTGGAGCAAACTTTTCCTTGGCTGCGATTAATTATTCGTATTTCTGGATTCCAGTTATTTTAGAAATAGTGGTATTTGTGGTACGAGGATACATGCGCCTTAACAAACCATAGGAGTAAAATAAGCCGATAAGAAATATCAAAGCCTGAGCATCCACGTCGATGCCTTTCGGAATTCATTTCGAGGTTTGTGACAATTATGAAGGTAACATATATAAACCATACAACTTACCTATATAGGTAAAGTATATAAACACGTCATGTTACCACCATAAATATGCGCGGAAAAATAAGAGATCGGATACTCAGGATACTCGCAAACAATCCGTCTGGGGATATCAGCAAATACAAGATTGCCAGACAGGCTGACTGCTCTTACCCATGGGTGCGGGAATTTTTCCTGAAACTTGCCGAAATGGAACTGGTAAAGGGTACCAAAGTCTTAGACTACGCTGCCCTGCTGCATTACTGGCAGTCTGTTCGTCTCAAGCACAAACACAGGGAATACATGCTCAAAGACCCATTAGAGTTTCTCAAGCACTCCCACTTATCCTATGCATTGACCACATACCAGGCAGAAAATATGGTCCAGAATTACCTGTTCCCAAGCAGGGTCGATATTTACATAAAAGAAAGTGATTGGGAGCAGTGGCATGATATACTCTCGAAAAAAGGACTTGTAGGCAAAGGAAATGTGCGACTAATACTCTCAGATGAGCATGTTTTTTATAATTCTTTTGAAAAGGATGGCATGAAGGTCATTTCGATGCCCCAGTTGATAATTGACTTAATAAATGAGGGCGGAGTATGTGTGGAGGCGGCTGAACTGCTTATCAAAGGGCTTTAATGTTAAGTCTCAGAGCAAGCAGAAGTTGTGGTCCGGGTGAAGCGGGATTAAGCTTGAGCGCTGGGCGAGTGTTTTTTTTGTGAAGGGGGGGGTGTAAATCCCTAAAAACACTATACAGGCCTCGTTACATTTTGTATAGGGTTACCGTGCTGTGACTAATACAATTAGCGTTAGCTCCAAGTCGATATACACAAATGATGCAACCCAAAATCCGTATATGAAACATACACAAAACTTTTTAAAGTTCCACACTAATTAAAACATATCATTACAGAGATTGTCGGAAAAGTACCTGAAAAGCGCCTAAATTGAAACTTCATGAAATATTGTTAAAACTAAATCACCATGCTGCGCCTGGTCAAGTTTAGACAGCAAAGCTGAAATATTCAAAAAGTAGGCTTTTCCGACAATCTCTTACACAATAAACAAGTCGATATTATGTATGCAGATGACCTGACCTTAAAAGAGATAAATATAGTACCCTTCACAGGATACTATAAAAACGAAAATGAATTTATCAAAGATGCAGTAAACACCCTTTTATCTGCCAGGAAAGACCTGAGAATTGCCATTGCCTGTGAATTATATAAACGGGAAGAGATTTCAATTGGCAAAGCCTGCGAGATTGCATCCTTGACTATTGAAGAGATGAAAGAGATATTCAATAAGAAAGGCATGTCCAGGCATGAAGATGCATCTGTTGACGAATTAGGTCGCATGGCAGAGAGGGCGGTTGAACTTGCAGGCAGATAGGGTTGAAATAGTAATTGATACGGACTTTTTAAGTTCGTTCTTAAAAATCGACAAATTGGAATTAGTACGGTTAAGAAATACCTGCGCCTGAGAAAACAAATAGTAAACCATGAGATAAGCTATTAGCACGAACATCAACCATCATACTTCCTGCTTCCTGCCTGTTGAACCGTTATTCAACACTCAACTATAACAAAATACATAAATATGTTATAGTCCACTATAACATATCATGCACCACCTGGAAGAAGTCATCACAGAATTCCACAAATACCCCATTCCCCCACTATTCAGAAGAGAACTATCCATCCCAGCCGACACCAACAAAGTAATAACACTCATCGGCCTGAGACGCACCGGAAAAACATACTACCTGTTCCAGATAATCCAGCAATTACTGGACGAAAGCCTGGACAAAAAACGAATATTTTACATTAATTTTGAAGATGAAAGGCTTAGCGAACTAACCTCAAGCGACCTCTCAACCATCATCGAGCTTTACTACAAGATAAATCCGGGTGCTGATATCCTTTATCTATTCTTTGATGAAATCCAGGAGATAGACGGCTGGGAGCGGTTCGTCAGAAGGCTCACCGAAAAGAAAAATGCCAGAATATTCCTGACAGGCTCATCCTCAAAACTCCTATCCCAGGAAATAGCCACAAGCCTGAGGGGCCGGACTTTATCGTATAACCTGTTCCCGCTTTCCTTCAGAGAATTCCTGGTCGCAAAAGGTTTCAGACCCGAGTTCCCGTTAATAGAATCTGAAAGAGGAGTGCTGAAAAGACACCTGGATGAATACCTCGAATACGGCGGCTTTCCGGAACTGCTGGAATATGACAGGATGGTCAGGATACGGATACTGAAAGAATATATCGACCTCATGATCTACCGGGACCTGGTAGAGAGATATGGTATCGAGAAGATATCAGCCCTGAAATTCATGATAAAATCCCTTGTAAGAAACTTTGCAAGGGAGCTGTCAGTCAGGAAATTGCGGAATTACCTGCTTTCGGCAAAAGTGTCACTGAGCCCGGTAAAAGTCTATGAATATTTCTCTTACCTTGAAGATATAAATTTCATATTCCTTATCAGGAAATACGTAAAAGGCGTCCGGGAAGTAGAGGGAAGTATACCAAAAATATACCTGGTTGACCTGGGATTCGTGATACTGCACGGCGTGGAAGACAGGGGACGAAAAATTGAAAATATTGTTGCGATCGAGCTGTTGAGAAAAAAGCACTACTTTGACCCGGTACTTGAGGTATATTACTGGAAAGACACATCAGGCCTTGAGGTGGATTTTGTCCTGGCCCGTGGACCTGAGGTTATGCAGTTGATACAGGTATGCTATGACCTTGAAAATATCAACACAAGAGAGCGGGAGTTAAAATCCCTTGTTAAAGCGTCAAAGGAACTGGAATGTACTAATCTTCTGGTCATCACCTGGGATTATGAGGGTGAAGAAGATTTCAGGGGCAGCAGGATAAGGTTTGTGCCGCTATGGAAGTGGCTGCTGGGATAGGTGTGGGGTTGTGGTCCGGGTGCAGTGGGATTGGGCTTGAGCGGTGGGCGAGTGCTTTTTATGCGAAGGAGGGCTGGACCCGGATAAGTGGCCTGCGGGATGGATAGACCATGTCAGGGTAGTTAATAGAATTTATTTTATCTTCTAAATAAGTTTAAATATCATTGATTATTAAAGATTGCTTTAGGACGTAGTAGTTTTTAAAAAAAATCACTCATGTAATCCCAATTAATAACAGAATAAAAAGAGGCAAGCATGTACCAATCATTTAATATTTCCAATTTTCGATGTTTTAAGAACTTAAATGTTACTAATCTGGAACACGTCAATTTGATCGCAGGAGTAAATAATGTAGGAAAAACAGCCCTTTTAGAAGCATTATTTCTCCACTGTGGTGCATACAATCCTCATTTGACAATGAACCTTAACGCACTTCGTGGTATTGAATCAATAAAAGTAGAATTGGGGCAAATGATTGAAACACCATGGGATTCATTATTTTACGAATTTGATATTTCAAAGGAAATACAGTTGATTGGGGATGACAAAACCACTGGTGTCCGAAAATTACAGTTGGATATAATTCGTGATGTTGAGGGGCTGATGAAGGTCAGTCAGTTAATCCAGCATGATATAAACTGGACAAAAGAGACCTCCTTGTCCCTGGAATCTCCTCAAGTGCTGGAATTATCAGATATGTCTAATGGGCAAAATAGTTATTACCTTATATTAGATCATAAAGGCATTCGCGGCGTTCCAATTCCGCCGCCACCACCCTTTCCGACAATTTACTTGGGTTCTATGGCTCGCGTACCTCTATCCGAAGAAGCCAGTCGTTTTGGAAAATTAGAATTAAACAGGCAGCTTAATGTTTTAACAAACGCACTGAAAGTCGTTGAACCACGTCTTGATGATCTTTCAATTATAGTTGTAGGTGATACTCCCTTAATACATGGTGATATTGGTCTGGAGAGATTTGTACCTTTACAATTCATGGGTGAAGGAATGGCTCGTTTAGCTAATTTTGTACTAGCTATTGCGAACTCGCCCGATGGTGTTGTACTCATAGATGAGATTGAGAATGGATTTCATCATTCAATCTTGACTAAAGTATGGCAAGTTATTGGTGAAATGGCACGAAAATTCAACACCCAGGTTTTTGCAACAACCCATAGCCTGGAGTGCATTATGTCTGCTCATAAGGCATTCATGGAAAGTGAGCATTATGACTTCAGTTTGCATCGATTAGAACGTATTAATGAAGCTATTGATGATGTACCTTATGACCAGAACGCTTTAGAAGCTGCAATTGAGATTGGTCTTGAGGTACGATAATATGGACAAAGACCACCCCATCGAAATTATAAAACCTAATTTACTCTTGGTAGAAGGTAAAGATGATGTGGGGTTCTTTGAAGGACTTATTAAACATTTAGATTTAAATAATATTCAAATTATAAACGTTGGAAGCACATCCAAATATGGAGACAGATTGAAGGCCATCCGAAATTCTCCTAACTTTAAAAAAATTGTAATTTCTATAGGTATAGTTAGAGACGCTGATACTAATTCCGATGCTGCTTTTCAGAGTATTTCAGGTTATTTAAGATCTGCAAAATTACCAGTTCCTGAAAAGCCTTTAAAACCTTCCAAAAGCACTCCTCAAGTAACTGTTATGATTTTGCCTAAAGAAGGAGAACCTGGTATGTTGGAAGATTTATGCCTCAGTTCTATTCTATCCGACTCTGCATTTCCATGTATGGAAGCATATTTTCAATGTTTACAGTAAAAAGGTCTATCGTTACCCAATAAAATATCTAAAGCGAAGGTCCAAGTATTTCTTGCTTCAAGGCAAAAAGTGGGATTATCATTAGGCGTTGCAGCTAAAGCCAAACTTTGGCAATTTGATGATAATGCGTTTGATCAAGTCAAAACTTTCCTTCAAATGATAAAAATCCCCGAGCATCAACTCGATGCGACGGACAGAGCGTAGCGACGTCCAGTGTCTTTGACTCCCCCCCTAATACCCACTACCCACTTACCCCTTCCTCCCCACCACAATCGCCGTCGTATAACTAAACACCATCCTCCCATCCTTCACCCGCACATCCAGCCCGGACAGGTTCCCATCCATCGACAACCTCATCATCTCCCGAATACTCTCCACATTCCCAGCTGGCGGGTCTGCCATCCCTATCCAGTGCTCAAAGTCAAAATCAGAACTCCCATCAACCCTGTCAAGCACCACCAGTCCAACCTCGTGCAGCATCCGCTCAATCTCAGATGCCTTGTAGTGTTTAATATGCGACGGGTCCCTCAGGTTCTCCATCTTGTTCTGGTACAAAGCCTTTGCCGTATCTTCAGAAGATAACATATCCTCAATAACCAGCCTGCCACCCGGTCGCAATACCCTGGCCATCTCACACAGGGACATCCGGGGTCCTGGAAAATGGTGGAAAGAGAACCTGCACGTTACCACATCAAACTCCGACTCCCTGAAAGGCAGGTGCTCTACATCCCCGGTCAGGCATGTAATATTATCAAGCTTATTCTCCCGGGCAGCACGCACCGCCAGCTCCAGCATCCCCGGCGTGATATCAATGCCAATGACCTCTTTCACATGAGGCGACAGGGCCATGGCAAGAAAGCCCGTACCAGTAGCCACATCCAGCACCCGCTCCATGCCGGTCAGGTCCAGCAGTCCCATCACAGTATCCAGGTCGGCCTGGTCCATCAGAGCACCGCATGCCGCATAGGCATTCGAACGCTTACTAAACTGTTCCACTGCCACTTTTTTTGAGTATGTGTTCATTTAGGCTCCTGTCTTACAATACCTTCACCAATATCCAGTACTAACCAACAATAATACCGCTTATTTTCTATATTTCAGCAAATATTTGCTGAATTAACATTCTGTCTGGTTTTTGCTGTAGCAATTTTGTATTTGTTTAGCTCATACATAATTCTTGCCTGGGAAGTTGGTCCAGTTCTATAAATCCATTCTCTTAACGGAAACGTGACTTTTTAACTTATTCTGGATAAATGGATCATTACAAGAAAAAGATTAACCGCCGAATAAGAAAGAGCGATTACTCGCTCTCTCTCTTCTCAGAACGGTACGTGAGACTTTAACCTCATGCCGCTCAAGCGTCTCATAACCCTTTCAGTATCGGGCAGCAGTTTCGTAAGTCAAAATAGTCTTGGTCAATATAGGGGTTCTTATCCAATTTCAAGCCATCACACCGAACAATCTTCGTATCTGAGAACAGTTTCAACCTGTTCTTTTCGGTGGAAAATACCCAGTTCCGAGTTCCCTCAGGATGCCAATATTTATTAGCGATCCAGGTATTACCTTTATCCGGGTGTCTCCTTTTAGCCCATCTCCAAAGCATATTCCAGACAATATTATCTAATTTGCTGAATATCTCTTTAGATACTGCCGATCGGTGATAATTCGACCAACCAGTAATAATGGGATTCAATACATTGATGAGGTTCTCCTGTTTCCATGCCTTCGCTCGTTTGATCATATCACCGATTTTTCGGGTGATATTCCCAATCGACTTCTTGGATGGCTTTATCAGGAGCTTTCCTCTGTATTTGCGGAAATTCCAGCCCAAAAAATCAAAGCCGTCATCGATATGAGTAATGTGAGTCTTCTCCACTGACAATTCCAGACCTCGTTCCTTCAGGAACTCTTTAATCAACTCGGCAATCTCCTTAGCGGTCTCTTTTGAGTCTGCTGTAACGATAAAATCGTCAGCATATCTCATGAAATTCACCTTATGGGGATTATATCGGGTCTTATCGATTTTCCCATTTTTACCGACGTGATACACAGATGAAATGGCTTTTTCCATCCTGTCCAGTGTCATATTTGCCAATATCGGGGATATAATTCCCCCTTGTGGTGTTCCCGCTGTAGTGGGATTCAAATGTCGATTATACACGAATCCCGCTTTAAGAAATTGCCTTAGTGTCGATTTATCCATTGGAATGTTGTCAAAAAGCCAGTCATGGTTGATATTATCGAAACAGCCTTTAATATCACCTTCCAGAACCCATTTCGCAGAATTTATCCCGCTAAGGCAGCAGAATCCATATTGACGTACATCCTGTGTGCTTCTATGCATCCTGAAGCCAAACGAGCGGGGATCTGCTGTTGTTTCTGAAATTGGTTGTAACGCAAGGGCGTGCAGCGATTGCATCGCCCTATCGTACATGGTTGGGATACTTAAAGGTCGCTTCTTAGTCGTACCTGGCTTCGGGATATAGACTCTTCTTAACGGCTTTGCTTTATACTTCTTATCGGATAATTCAAGAGCAGCATTCATCTTGGAGTTCGGTGTT
>Ga0255436_1017_pt1 | contig 26491 bp, 22 predicted proteins | sample ANMaggSSYBR02I10_FD_182655 | JGI IMG/M metagenome (GOLD analysis project Ga0255436, IMG submission 182655) | Sediment cell enrichment communities from methane seep in Santa Monica Basin, California, United Staets - ANME aggregate JGI... | ecosystem: Environmental > Aquatic > Marine > Cold seeps >...
TCTGCTTTTTCAGTTGCGTCTCAATAAATGACAGGATGTCGGTTAAGTTCACATCATCCCCGGGCAGAATATCATCTTCCTCGTGAATGTGATGTGGAAAATTCGGAAGATTCCTATGATGCGGGGCATTGTCCCATCTTCTTATCAATTCACCATTTCTCTGCCAGTGATAAGAATAGTCCCGCCAGCCTTCCCCGGTGGTTTCAGATACATGTAAAACAGAGCCATCTGTAAGAGTTGTATTCATGTGTCATCGGTTAATAGTAATATTGTTATAGAACACGGATTGCACGGATGACACGGATCCGCGCGGATACGAAAATAAATCCGTGAAAATCCGTCAAGTCCGTGTCGTCCGTGTTCGATTTAAATTAAATTGGAGAATCGTATGAAATCATTGGTCTTTTGGAAAATAATACATACCGACTCTGTCAAACGCCTTAACCGATGACCAATGGAGTTGTATTCGCTTTGATCAGTTCAATTCCCGGTTCGACCAGGGTTTTAGTGATACGAAGTTCAACGACAACACTATGGTTCCTTAAAATCGTTATCCTCCTAACTACAACCAAGGGGATATCTCCTTATGGACACAACTCCAGTAAGAATATGCTTTAGAGTATGCCTTCCACTCAATGTAGTCATCCCATTTTTCAAAGTCTTCTTTTTCATTAGCTTTCAGCTGCTGTTCAAAATATTCAAAAACAAGGCCATATTTTATTTCGTATTCCTGAATAGCCAGTTCACATTCTTTCATTTTGGACAAGCTTAGATCGTGTACTATGTTTATGATGGCAGATCTTTCATTTTCAAATAAACCGTGGTGTACTAAACTCGAAATAGGGTTCCAAACATCCTTTGGTATCTCTACGGTCTCCATGAACATCTCCTACTTTTAAAAATTCATTGTTACTATTCAGCCATCCTTAACACCGGATGTAGATGGCGAAAATCCACTTTTTTGTGTCAATGGTAATACATTTTTTAGTTTTTAATACTGAGTCCAAGTCCATCGATTTCAACGGTTTTTGACAATTCTGTGTAATTATCTATTTGTGGACTATTCAGTCTAACGATAACGTTTATGTATGGCTGAATAGTTACAATTCATTTTATAATGTAAAATGACTTTTCCCTCACAAATATGTATCGTTGATAACATATTTTCAAGGGAATTCCTCAACATCAAGTGGGAATTTTAGTCAGACCATATCCACAGTAACTGTCCCGTCATCCAATACATCCTGTTCCGCAACGTCTACGGTCTTTGATACATCCTCTGACGTGATAGTATATGGCCCGATGGGCCTGGTATCAAAGTTAGTCTCATCCGGTATGGGGCCCAGTGTGGAATACGGCACCACAAATCTATATGTACCGTTCTCTACAGTTGCAGTCTGCGTATATGCAAACAACCGGCCCTGGTTTGTCATGATACTATTGGAGATCTTAACTTCTGTGCCATCGGGTGCTTTTCCGGTAATGGTCGCACCGTCCACGAACTCGAAGATCTTAACATAACCAGTATCTTCCACCTGGAGATTGCCGTTATATAACATATTATATAATGCCTTGCATCTCTTTTCCTTACCTCCGCCGCGGGTATTGGGGTTGGCCTGGGATTCGTGTACCAGCCTGTAATGCTTCAGCTCGTCCCCGTCAAAGATGTGCAGCCGTCCTTCCATGCTGGTGTACCAGTACTGCTTGAAAATTGGTTGTTCCTGTCCGGATATTACGGCCCACGTCCGGTAGTCGGCCCAGTCGTGCCCGTCCCAGATGCCATGACATCCAAAATTGCATAGGACATGTAGGCATTACTGACAATGTACCTGGAGCCGGGGTGCAGGCATTTGATGTAAGGTATGAACGCACTGGAACATGCATTGAACGGATAATACGGATTTGCACTGATTTGATTACATCAGTATCATATTTCCACAGTGGAGGCTTCATTAAAGCCGATGTAACCTAAGGGATTGAGGAAAAATAAGGGGATAAATCTTAGAGAAGAAACCGCAGATGAACGCAGATTTATTGTTAGAATGTATGAATAAACTTGGAAAAGTTATTTTTTTCGGCAAAGCATAAGTTATTTATTTACAGATCTAATTTTTCTATTAGTTTTCTTTGGGAAATAACGGACTGGTCTCAAATTTGCCTCTATGGGGCCTTCCCATCCCTTGAATTTATCTGTATCCTCATCAATAAGCTTAAGTAGATCATCCTCATCTTTTGCTTCGTATTTCTTAAGTTTCATAATAATTACTTTGCTTTGTTATCATATATCTCTTTGTATTCGGGAGCTATCCTTGCACTGAATACCTTAAGTCTGTCATTTCCTAATGATACTGCGATAACCATTATAAGTCTACCAAACACTTCACCAATAACCTGATAGCGTAACTCTTTGTTGAAATATATCTTTCTTTTATAAATCTTTCCTTTAAAAATTTGTTCAATTTCGTAATCTTTAATCCCATCTTTGAAAGCATGCTTGTCAAATTCTAAGTCCAAGTTCTTCCAATTAACCATGATTCAAGTGCCTTGACGTTTTGGATATTTAAATGTTATACATGATCAGACAGGTAGACCTGAAAATCCAGGATCTACCTGGCCATAATCGGTTTTTGCAGCAGTCAGGTCATATCCACAGTAACTGTCCCGCCGTCCAATACATCCTGTTCCGCAACGTCTACGGTCTTTGATACATCCTCTGACGTGATAGTATATGGCCCGATGGGCCTGGTATCAAAGTTGGTCTCATCCGGTATGGGGCCCAGTGTGGAATACGGCACCACAAATCTATATGTACCGTTCTCTACAGTTGCAGTCTGCGTATATGCAAACAACCGGCCCTGGTTTGTCATGATACTATTGGAGATCTTAACTTCTGTGCCATCGGGTGCTTTTCCGGTAATGGTCGCACCGTCCACGAACTCGAAGATCTTAACATAACCAGTATCTTCCACCTGGAGATTGCCGTTATATAACATATTATATAATGCCTTGCATCTCTTTTCCTCATTACCGCCGCGGGTATTGGGGTTGGCCTGGGATTCGTGTACCAACCTGTAATGCTTCAGTCCGTCCCCGTCAAAGATGTGCAGCCGTCCTTCCATGCTGGTGTACCAGTACTGCTTGAAAATTGGTTGTTCCTGTCCGGATATCACGGCCCACGTCCGGTAGTTACTCCAGTCGTGTTCGTCCCAGACACCCATTACATCCAGAATGGCATAGGCCATGTAGGCATTACTGACAATGTACCTGGAGCCGGATTTGTTGTTTACCCCCAGGTTCCACAGCACTTCATCAGCAGCTTCCTCGGACTGGGCAGTGAAGAACGTGGATGCGCCAGGGGCATGGTTGGTGCCTCCACCGATGCCTGCCTGGAATGGGTTGGCGTTGGGGATGCGGTGGCCGAAGTATGTAATTACGTGGCCGTAGTCCCACCAGGACATGACACCATAGGCGGTGTCAGGGTACTGGAATGTCTCACCTGCAGGTGGGCGGTCGTATATGGCATCGAAATCCAGGCCCGGGTCGGGAGTGTTGTATCGCATCCAGGTAAGGGATTCATGCCAAAGGTAGTAGTCTGAACCGGTAGTGCCGCCGACTGTTGAGCGGGATGCGATAGTAAAGTTGGGCAGGAATACCACCATGATCACGATAGCGACTACGAGGGCGGTGAGCAGGTGGCGGGGCAGGTCTGAGGTGAAGAATTCCTGAAGGGAGCGAGGGGTTGAGACCTGGGTTCTGAATCTATTTGAAATGTCCTTCAGACCTGCGATGTCGAGAATTCCGATGCCTATGAAGGCTGATAGTAAAGCTACATTGACCGAATAGTAGTAGAACCAGCGATTTTGGGCTGTTGTGAGAGCGAACATCGTGATGCACCATATGAGGAACATGGCTTTCTCTGGTTCCCATTTGCGGAATATAAGGAGGGCTCCTATGGCTACCATGGCGAGTAGGGCGATGTAATAGGTTGATACGAACTCAAATATGCCGGGGTAGCTGCCGCCGAAGTTGTTGGGGTAGCTGGCATAGCCGAAGATCATCTGGTGGGTGGGGGGTGAGGCTTCGGCAATGGTGAGGCCGCCGCCTGTGTGGGGCTGGAAGATGGTGAAGAAGGTCTGGAAGCTTGAGAATACGCTGGGGACGAAGAGTTTTGCTATGATAAGGCCGAGGGCGTATATGCTGGCTATGGTGAGGGGATAGTAGATTTTATCGATGTTCTTTTCCCGCATTTTTATGGATAGCAGGCCTAAGGCCAGGAAGAATACGGCGCTGCCCAGGGTGATTAGGATGTGGAGGTAGGAGTAACGGCCTGAATCAAATTTATTCATCGAGTCGACAAAGAACACAACCAAAGTAAAAGCAGAAAAAAATGTAATAAAGCTCACTACAGACATCCCTTCCACGGACCTGCTACGCATGTGGTCAATAATGTATTGAAGAATAATGAATATGGCAACAATGCCTCCATAGAATACGCCGCTTGACCACTGGAGTAAAAACAAGCCAAAAGCGATGCCAGCGAGAATGGAAATGACAGCATGGGGTTTCAATTTGTCCCAGTTCTTATTCCTAACATCATCTAGTGAAATATTCTTGCCTCTAACGGATTTGATTGCCATGATGAAGAACATGATGAACAAAGTGCTGAAGAATACCTCACCAACATGGTGGTCTGTGAAGCCCAGTACTGACCGGGAAAGGAACTGGCCTGGCATTACTCCGACCAAGAAGGCTGCTAACAGACCGACACGCCTGTCAAAGACTTCCCTGCCAATGAAAAATACGGGAAATACCACCAATGCACCGAAGATGGCAGGGAAATAGGCACCTATTGTCCTTGTGAGTTCGAGACTGGGTGAACCCGCACCAAGGATGAGCGATGTGATGGCTATTAAGTAGGTCCATAAGGGGCCGAAGTGAAGATTTGACCCTGAAGGATAATGAGTAAAAGGTTCAAACCATATCCTGTGCGGGAAATTTTCAATAAGATTCTCAACAAGGCGCATGTGAAATACTGCGTCGTCGGCTGCGAAGCCTATAATGCCGCCCCTGAATACTGCATCATATGGGGGGACAGTACGGATGTACAAACTGATAGCGAAAATAAATAGAACGAAGGCAGTATAGATTGAAAGTCTGTCCGTTAGCATAGAGGTTATCAAGGCTTTTGTGGAGCCAGAGTCTGTAAGGTCTTCAGTATTTTCGGTCAATTGCTATTCCTCACATCAGGTTCAGGAAGAAATCATAATGTCATCTTAGTACAATAGAAATGTAAATAAATGTTTTGAATAAATCATTAGAAGATTCATATGAATATAATGGAGTTATCAGGGAAAATTGTGTGGAATATGCGGAACTGCTGGATATGAGGATGAAGGACTATAATAAGTATGAAGTATGTTTAAAATAATATAAAATTTCTGCCAACAAGTCGTAGTCGCAAATCGAAGATATTATTTTAATTTTTGCAATGCATATAATATTTTATTATAAATGTAAGGAAATACAACAATGCTGGTCTCAATTATAGTCTGTTCGTATAATCCAAGTCGCTATTCGGATCTTGTGGATGCCTTAAATAGCCTGCTGGATCAACGTTATGACGATATTGAGGTCATAGTTGTAGTTGATGGAAGCGATGAACTATATGATAAAGTTTTAAACTACATAAACCAGATTGATGTGGATATAAAAGTCATATTAAATGAAAAAAACCTTGGTCTGTCTGAAAGCAGGAATCACGGTATTGAGATAGCAAAGGGTGATGTGATCGTCTTTTTTGACGATGATGCAGTTGCAGATAAGAACTGGATCAGGGAACTTGTGTACATGTACGAGGAGTATGATGCGATAGCCGCAGGTGGGAAACTCATACCACTCTGGGTCGGCAGGAAGATGGATTTTTTGCCTGAAGAGTACTACTGGCTAATCGGGGCAACGCATAAAGGGTTTCCAGAAGAGATCGCCGAGGTCAGGAATACGTTCGGATCGAATATCAGTTTCAGAACAGATGTTCTCAGATCGCTCGGAGGATTTGAGAGTGAACTGGGCTTGACTGCGAGTAAAAAAGGCGCATTTCAGGGAGAAGAGACCGAATTGTGCATAAGGATGAAACAGAGGTTTGGAAAAGGGGTTATGTACAATCCCAATGCAATTGTCCAGCATAAAATCGTTGGTGAACGGGTAAAGGTCCGGTTCCTTCTGAACAGGGCTTTCTGGCAGGGGTATTCAAAGAGAGTCATGGAAAAAATGTCAATAAATTCGCTGGGTGTGGAAAAGAGTTTTCTCAGAAAGCTAATTTTAGAGAGTGTTCCCGACCGGATCATAGGGATGATACGATCGCCTTCAATTGCCTCGATCGAACAGTTTATCCTTTTATTTGTATTTACTTTCGCTACTGGAACTGGATATGTATTCAAGGCGTTGCAGCGTTAAATCCAATCTCTATAGTTTTAACCGAAATATCTTATACAAAACATATCTGAAAAACCGGTACAGGTTTTCTACCATCCATATACCCTTTTTTCCGGCGAGCGACGCTATGATGCGTAAATTGTTCTCGAGACATAATGGATTTAACCTGAATACAGTTATACAATCCTGCTTTGCCAGTTCCATGTGGTTATTCTGGACATAATTATACGCTGTTATATTATGAAATCTAACTTTTTCGGATTTGCTGAGATTTTGGTATATATTCCCAAATTCGCTATTTTTTATTTGATCGATCGTTTCTACGTCCAATCCATCATTCGCCTGCTTTTGCGCCAATATAACAAACATAGCCTGTTCCACGATCTTAGATGCTCCGATACTATCACTATAGAATCTTAATTTGTATAATGGTTCGGTCAAATTTTTTGCTTTGTGGCGTTTTGAGACACGCAGCCATAATTCATAGTCTTGTGAATACTTAAATAATTCATTATAGCATCCTATTTCGTCAAGAACTTCTCTTTTAATCATTACAGAACCGTGATAGAATCTGTTACCTTTCAAAAGGGTTTTGCCAGGATTTGGTGCAGCAATTCTTTTCTCAATTATTTCTCCATCGTCATCTATTACAAAGATGCTGGTTCCAACTAATGCTATCTCCGGATGTTTTTCCATGTATCTAAGTTGTTTCTCGAACCGATCAGGAAGGGATATGTCGTCTGCGTCCTGCCGTACGATGTATCTCGCATGCGCAACTTTCAGGGCGCAGTTCAATGATTTAGTCAGCCCCATATTCGTTTCGTTGTTGATTACCCTGATCCGATCGTCTTTGAAACTTCGGATGATCTCAGATGAGCTATCTGTTGAGCAGTCATCGACAATGATAAACTCAAAGTCAGTGAACGTCTGGTTGAGGATACTTGCTATCGAATTAGTGAGGTGCGCTTCTCCGTTGTATACCGACATTATAACGCTTATTTTTTGTACCATTTATCACCATCCTGTTCTTTCCTTACTTTCGCTACAAAAAGTATCATATGCGCTGTTAAGTATCTCAATCGGTACGACTGAATAATCATCCCTAAAAGTTCTTTCAGTATAAAAGTCCGCTTCCGTTTATCTTTACCCTCATTCTTATTTACAGATCTTTTGATTGTATCCTTTGCCATTTTCGCCCCGAAAAAATTATAAAACCATCTGAAAATTGTAATCTCATCCTTCAATCCTTTTACTGCATCATAAGGAATAACAGAAACAAGGGTAAAACCCATCTGTTCCAAAATGTGAATAAATTCTTGCTTAGGGAAAGCATATTGATAGAACTCCCCTTCCTTCTTATTCCTATAAAATCCAAGCCTACTTTTACATTTTCTTAAGGGGCTGAAATAAGGAACAGAAATTAGAAGTGTGCCTTCATCCTCTATAACTCTGTAAGCTTCTTCTAAGGCTCTTTCAGGTCCCTCTTCAAAATGCTCTACCACTCCAAGAGATATATAACCAGCAAAATAGTTATCAGGATATGGCAGTTTTAATACGTCTCCCACATCCACAGGTAAAGCCGGATCAAAATCGCTCACCTTTTTTATGGTTTCTTCGCTAAAGTCCACCCCTTCTATATCATACCCCAGTTCCTTTAGCACCTTCACCCATTGCCCTAAACCACAGCCTGCCTCAATAATTCTTCCACCCGCGGGAAGATATCTGCGAAACGCTTTGATGAGTGAAAAAGTGCTGCTGAGAGTGTCTTCTTTCATAGTCCATGCTACTAACTCATCAATAGAGATATTCTGCCAGTGATCGGACCAATAAGTTGAATCAGCTTTTTGTTTATACATGCCCAACCGATTGCCATGTTTTATCCAACGCATTCTTTTTATCCTCCGTATACTCACATTATTTCTTTGTATGTATATACCACCCCACATTCGAAGTGTAAACCAGCCTCATCACATCCTATGATACTGAAGTACGTGATAAATCTTATTATGCATGTACTTCAATTTATAATGCTGGAGAAAAAGATGGACGTTAAATTGAAAGATACAACACTTGTACTCTTCTTTACAGCAGGAATGTCGCTTGATGCGTGGCACAAGGGGGGGATGCTGACACGGGAGATTGCTATATATAATGAACTTGCCAAACACCTTAATAAAATTTATTTCCTGAGTTATTGCGATGAAAAGGAACTTCAGTACAGAACACTTCTTGCCGATAATATCGAGATATTATTCGATAAAAATGGAATGGGTACACTGCTGTACAGTTTTTTTGCGCCTTTTATCCATCGGCGTGCGCTCAAGAGTGCGGATTTCTTCAAGACCAACCAGATGGTGGGTTCGTGGACTGCGGTGATCGCAAAGATCATGTTCAACAAAAAGTTGATTGTGCGGCAGGGGTTCCCATGGCTGTTAACCCTGCAAGAGAAGAAAGAAAGTAAGATCAAGATCCTTATAGCGTCTTTAATTGAACCTATCGCCTATAAAGTTGCAGATAAGATCGTGGTGACGTCTCGACATACCAGAGAATATGTTATTGAAAAATACAGATTAAATCTGGAGCGCGTGGTGGTTATCCCTAATTATGTGGATACCGATCTCTTCAAGCCATCTGAAACTACCGAAAAGGAAAAAAACAGGATAATCTTTGTTGGACGGCTCGACAGGGAGAAGAATCTGGTTAATTTGATCGATGCGGTAAAAAACCTCGATACTGAACTTGTACTGATCGGCGAAGGACCTCATGAAGATATCCTGAAAACGAAGGTGGAGAGTGAAAGGATCGATAACGTCTCGTTTCTTGGCGTTATTCCAAATGAACGGTTGCCGCTGGAACTCAGCAGATCGGAAATTTTCGTGCTTGTATCAATATATGAGGGAAATCCGAAAACATTACTGGAGGCCATGTCATGTGGACTGCCAGTAATAGGTACAGACGTCAGAGGAATAAAAGAAGTTATAAACCATGAGAAAAACGGCTATCTATGTGATACTTCGGCTGAATCGATGAAAGAGGCAATAACAGATGTACTGAAAAATGACGAGTTGAGGGAACGAATGGGGAGATATGCAAGAGAAACGATTGTTGAACATTACAGTGTGAAATCATTAGCTGCGAAGGAGTTAAGTCTGCTGGCAGCGTTGTGACTGGTGAATCTGGCAATACCTTAAGGATCGTTGAGATTATGGGAATGGAAAGAATAGCGACACCGGCAAGAAAACTTGTCTTCTGTAGTGATAAACTGACCATGGTTCTCATAAAGATTCTTTTACGGGTTCATTCATTCTCGTACAGGGCGGTAGGGTTTCTTGCGGCAACACCTGCAGAGGGGAACCTGCACCCAAAACACCGGATAATGAATTACCACGCGTTTTTTGTGGATAATGTGAACGAGGACGATACCGTTCTGGACATCGGATGCGGGAATGGCGCGCTGACGTATGATGTTGCAAAGAAGGCTGGGCAAGTTGTGGGGATTGACTTGAACGAGAAGAGCATCTCTCTTGCAAGGCAGAGATATTCGAGAGGGAATATAGGGTACATCTGTGGGAACGTGTTGAACGACCTGCCAGACGAACGGTTTGATGTGGTCATTCTCTCGAATGTTCTGGAACATATCGACGAGAGAGTGAAATTCCTGAAACGCTTAAGAGAGATGGCACCCCAGTTTCTGATACGAGTTCCCATGATAAACAGGGATTGGATAACTTTGTATAAGAAGGAGGTCGGGCTGGATTACCGGCTGGATAAAGATCATTATATTGAATACACTCTTGAAACATTTGAATATGAGTTAAGTAAAGCGGGATTGCAGATTCAGGAGTATGGTATCCAATTTGGTGAGATATGGGCGGCGGTCTCGGGATGAACGTAGCAGTAGTTAGTTCGGGGCATATTCCGTCTCAATGGGCTCACAGCATAAATACCGTAAAAACTGCGAATGCTTTTTCTAAAATTGGCCATAATGTCGAGATTTTAACTGTGGAAAGATTTTCGGAGAATAGAGAGAAGCAGAAGATAAATAATGTCCATAGATTTTATGGGATTGGTGATGCGATAAAAATAGCATATTTCAAGGATAACCCTCTCTTTTACTTCGAAGAGATAAATTCACCCATTCACTACTTCTCTGAGGGGATAAAGAGGATAACAAACGGCAGAATACGATACGTTTCCGATCCCGAAAAAAGAATCAGTGAATACTGTAAAAAAAATAGCATGGACATCAGTTATTGCAGAGCTTATCGAACAGCATATTATAATGTAAAGAATGAAATGCCAACCATACTGGAGTCTCATACACCAAACACTAAACATCCTGAGTTGCAAAGGGTGATTAAACTCAGCCATTCTGAATACTTCAAGGGACTCGTGACGATTTCAGATATATTGAAACAGAATTTTATTGCTGCTGGCGTTCCTGAGGATAAAGTATTGGTATTGGATGACGGGGTTGATATCGCAAGTTTTCGGAATTTGCCGAGTAAAGAGGAGAATCGAGGGATGTTTGCGCTTCCGAGAGATCGGAAAATGGTTGTTTACTCGGGTTCCCTTTTCCCGGATAAGGGGATAGAGCACATATTATTGGTTGCCCAGAATCTTCCGGATGTTGTCTTTTTACTTGTGGGGGGAAGAGAGCAACAGATAAAAATGTGGGAAAAATATGTTGATTCATGCAAAATTGAGAATGTCCAATTCAAGGGTTTTGTAGAGAATAGCAAAGTTCCTTTGTATTTAAAGGCGGCAGATGTACTGATTATGCCATATAAAACAGATCAAGAAATAAAGATAATGGACATAAATACAACGTCTCCTTTAAAATTGTTTGAGTATATGGCAGCGAAAAAGCCTATTGTTTCATCTGATATCCCCGCAATTTCGAGAACTATCGCTCATGAAGTGGATGGATTATTAGCGAAACCCAACGATATTCAGGAACTAACTCATTTTGTGGAGCTGGTTTTGGAAGATGAGCAATTAGCTAATAAGATAGCTGAGAACGCGTATGCGAAGGTTCAAGATTATGATTGGAAGAATCGTTGCGAGAAAATTCTTCAGCATCTTGAGTTGATAGGTGGTGTGCAGTAGGATGTGTGGGATCATAGGCGAAATTTCGATTGGAAGAATCGATATTGAGAGATTCGTACAGATGAGAGATGAATTAAAACACCGGGGTCCGGATGATGCAGGGTTGTATGTAAATAAAGACGAGAACGTAGCGTTGGGGCACCGAAGATTGTCTATAATAGATCTAACTCCTTCAGGCAAGCAACCAATGACCAACGAAAATAACGATATATGGCTGACGTTTAATGGTGAAATCTATAACTATGTGGAGCTTCGAGAGGAGTTGATAAAAAAAGGTCACGAGTTCAAAAGCAAAACGGATTCTGAAGTGATTATTCATGCATATGAACAATGGGGTGTGGATTGTCCCAAGAAATTTCGCGGAATGTTTGCGTTTGCAATATGGGACGAGAAGAAAAGCAGGTTGTTTGTAGCAAGAGATAGGATAGGAATTAAACCTTTGTATTATTATTCGAACGATCACAGATTTGTATTCGCCTCGGAATTAAAAGGTATAATCAAAGATAATAGAATAGAGCGAAAGATTAATCCCACTGCTTTAAAGTACTATTTTAGCTACAGATATATTCCTGCGCCCTATTCCATTTGGCAGGGCATATATAAGTTGCCCGCTGCACATTATTTATTGTATGAGAATAATAAATATTCTATTAAAAGATACTGGGATCTAAAATTGGAAAATGAAAAGCCTGATGAAAGTTTAATCGTGAAGGATATACAAAAACTACTTGAAGATTCTATTGATTGCCATTTCATAAGTGACGTGCCTGTGGGTGTGCTTCTCAGCGGGGGGTTAGATTCCAGCATGGTTACGGCAATTGGAAGTAGAGTGAAAGAAGATTTGTTAACATTTTCAATTGGGTTTGAACCGCAAAAATATAGCGAATTGCAATATTCAAGGGTAGTTGCAGATAAATTCAAAACAAAAAGCACTGAAAAAATTCTATCTCCATCAGAGATTCCGCATTTATTAGACAAGATATTGTACTACTATGATGAACCATTGGGCGATAGTTCCGTCTTTCCTACGTTTCTCCTAATGGAAACCGTAAGTAACGAAGTAAAAGTTGCATTATCCGGTGATGGGGGGGATGAAACATTCGCTGGTTATATCTGGTATTCAGATTTTGATTTTTACAGGAAATTTGGGAACTTTTCAGGAGTTTTTAAGGGGTTGCATTCCGTTATTTCAATTATTTCGGATAAGTTTGAGTACAAAATGCTCAGGATTCTAAAATACCGGCTTAAGCGGCTTTCGGTACGTGGTTTGGAACAATATAGAATGATTATGGCGCACCGATTTGAAGAGAGTGAAATCAAAGAGCTTTTTAGTAAAGAGTATTATGAAAAGATTGATGCGGATAATGTTATCGAGAACTACGCCGAGGACGATTTAATGAATGTAAAAGATCTGCAACTTCTGGATCTACACACGTTTTTAGTGGATGATATTCTCGTTAAGGTGGATCGAGCGAGTATGGCAAACTCCCTTGAAGTTCGAGTTCCATTTTTGGATCACCCTATAGTCGAGCGTCTTATGTCACTGGATTCAAAAGTTCTGTTTAAAAATAAAGAAAAAAAATATTTGCTTAAAAAGATTGCAGCACCACTGCTTCCGTCAGATATAATTCACAGGAAGAAAAAAGGATTCAGTGCCCCCATTGATAAACTTGGTTTGATCGATGATAATGTTTATGTATTGAGAGATCCATGCGTAGTAAAGGATGGTATCCTTGAGCAAGCATTTATTGATAAATTGGTCCATCGTAGAAATTCTACTGATAGAGCAAAATTGTGGTTATTACTCCTTTTTGAGTTGTGGTATAGAAGATGGAGAGTGAATACATGAAAGAAGAGTTATTGGACTATCTTGCTTGCCCGGACTGTGGGAACGAACTTGATCTGGAAATTTTTTATAAAGAAGAAGCGGAAATAAAAGATGGTGTATTTGTATGTAAGAATTGCCATAATAATTATTTTTTAATTAATTATATCCCACGTTTCCTTCCGGTAGATGCAATTGCAAAATCTGACTTTTTAATCGATTTTGTAAGCAAGTATGGCAAAAGATTGGGGGAAATGGATGTTTCATTGAGCAAAAGCAAAACTGATTTTATAGAAGATGATTACCAGATTCGATTAAAAACAATTGAATATTTTGGCTATGAATGGAAAAAATTTATTAATTGGGGTTGGCTTGAAGAGGAGGAAATCCCAAAGGAAGAACGTATCAAGTATGATGGCGGATTCGTTTCAAATACAATTAGTGCATTCAAAATCAAATCTTTGATGACCGGAGAGGACTTATCAATTGGAAAATTGGTTTTGGATGCCGGATGCGGGAATGGACGTTTTTCCAACCAGGCGGCAAATTATGGCGCAGAAGTAATCGGAGTGGATATTGGAACCGGAACTGTGGAAGCTGCATATGAAAATACAAAGAAAATGGACAATATCCATATCATCCAAGGAGATCTCTTTAAGTTGCCTTTTAAGAAGAATATATTTGATACTGCCTTTAGTATTGGTGTGTTAATGCATACAGGAGATGCGTATCGCACATTCAAATCTATTGCCAGCCATATCAAAGCCGGAGGGGTTTTTACAGCGCATGTTTACCACAAGTTAAACCCGGTGTGGGAAATCAATGACTTCTTACTCAGAAAAATAACGACCAATATGTCTGTTGGGAACAATGTTAAATTTGCCAATTTCATGTCCAAACTGGGGAGATTGCTTTCTAAAATGGGACTTTTTAATGTTGCCAATCTTTTTGTGAGGGTTCAACCAACATTAATCCATATGTATGACTGGTATTCAGCGCCAATTGCCACACATCAGACTTATGGTGAAGTAAAAAGGTGGTACATTGAGAATAACTTTGAAATATTAAAGACAAATAAATCAAAATCACAGTTACCACTCATAAAGCCATGGGGTTTGACTGTTAAGGGGACGAAAAGAAAATAACACCGGCTGGTAAAAAATATGCTAAACTACAAAGTTCCGTGGGAGCAAAAGGTAGCCAAAACTACTGAAAAAAAGATTTTAGAGTTATGCGGAATAAATCCAAATAACGATAATTCTAAATTAAGGCTGTTGGATTTTGGATGCGGAAATGGGAGGTATCTTGAGGTTTTTAGAAAATATTTAAATGAAGAAAATTTATATGGCACTGAAGTCTTACTTGACAGAGTGCATGAAGTACGTAAAAAAGGATTCAATTGTAATCACATATGCGGTAGTGGAAAAAAACTTCCTTTTGAAGACGAATTTTTCGATATCGTTTTTTCTTCAAATGTAATCGAACATATCCCTAAAAAGTATTATCTTGGCTACGTGAAAGAAATTCACAGAATTTTGAAAAAAGGAGGGAGATTTGTTATCGGAACTCCGAACTATCCTGTCAAACGGTTTTATGACATGTTAAAAGCATTAAAGACCGGAATGTTTAAATATTATTTATTTGACGATCCTACACATTGCAATAAATTATCAATAGGAAGATTAGAAAATGATTTAAAAATTAATTTTGATGAAGTTTATTTAGAACCGTCATATATTTTATTTGAAAATCAAATTAAAATAATAAAAAATTTTAGAAACGAACTAGGGTGCTTTGGAGATAAAATAAGTGGATATTGTTTAAAATATTAAGGTAGAAAATATGCATAACACACAAATAGCCTTGACTACTATTAAAAAGTACATCGAAAGACCCCGATTATTGGTGGATGAGCTGATGTACCGTGTAACCAATGGTAAAATAGCTAAACTGCCCTACCCTCCGAGACATGTTTCAATTATGATTACAGGCGCATGCACAAATCAATGTACTTTTTGCTGTCACCATTCAATAGATTCAAAAAGCGACCCAGTAAGCAAACATCTATATAAATTAAACTTTTCAATATCCTACGATGATTTTTGCAGAATTGTTGATATGGCATACGATGCAAGGGTTCCACACGTTCATGTAGTCGGCACCGGGGAACCTTTCTTGCATAAAGACATAATGAGGTTGATAGATTATGTTATCGAAAAATATGGGGAAGTTTCTTTCCAATCTAATTTTAATAAAAATATCTTCGAGAAGAATAATTATGTGGATGCTATCGTGAAACGAGCAGAGTATATAACATATATAACAACAGACATATTATCATCGGATTCGAAGAAGCACGAAGAAATTAAAAAAGGATCAAATTACGAAGATTTGTTAGAAATAATGCAGAAAATCAACGAGAAAACAGATATTTTATTTGATGTGCATTTAGTTTTGACAAAATATAATTATCAAAACATGGATATGCTCGTTGAAGATTTGCATAGTAGGGGGATAAATTTTAGATTTAGCATAGTCAATTTATATCCTTATAATTTCAACAAATTCACTTCTAATGATATTGTTTATAAATCAAACGACGTTGAAATAACGAAAGAACTGGACAAAGTTAAAGATATTTGTAAAAAACTGGGCGTACGCGTATCAATTCCAGAGTCTTTCGATACGTCCAAATCCAAATGCACAGTATTCTGGAGTCGTTTACAAACTATTCCTTCGTGGGACATTCCAAAGGAAAAATGGATCGGAAATGTGATACAGGGCGATTGCAATGCCGTAGTCAAAGGGCAGATGCGCTCATTTGGAAATCTTTTTGACTATGATAATCTATTTGATTTGTGGAATGATGAAACACTGGTTAAGATTAGAAAGGATTTAATCCATAACAAATATCCGGATGAAGAATGCAAAAATTGTCAGAATTATTTACTCAAATAATGATCATAAAAACCTCCCGATAATCTTCCTCGCTAACCCCCACCGCACACCAGTCCTCTCCTCTATCGCGCTCATTATCATCAGATCTTCCCCCTCAAAACTTTTGAACAGTAAAAGTAAACCGAAATAAAGTGCTAAGAACACGAAGAACATTACAACCAGAACAAACAGTGTTGCTCCAATCAAATATTTTGTCACCGCATATACCAGCAAACAAGCCAGAACAGATGCTAAGACCGGCTTAAAAAAACCCACGCTGAACGGCTGCACCTTTCCGATCTTATAAACAAATAAAAGTGTAAGGATATTCATAAAAACATACGAAGATGCCGTAGCGATAGCTGCTCCATTTATGCCATAGATTGGGATTAAGTAAAGATTTAAAACCAAATTCGCAACTGCGCCAACAAAATAACATCCCATTATTATCTTGGTTTTTCCAAATGCAGTAAGTACGCTGCTTGTGGGTCCCACGCCAGATGCAATTAAATATCCAAACGCCAAAGTGCAAAGTGCCGTGGATCCTGAAACGTATTCAGACCCAAATAGAATCCACATAATTTGTTTTGAAAAGATGAGTATCAGAAGAAATCCTGGAAACACGATAGTGAATATCCATTTTGTAACTATGCGGTATATTCTCCTTATGTCTTCATATTTTCTTGTAGAATATAATTCTGATATAACCGGCATAAAAATGGCAGCAAAAGATGCAAGTGCGATTTGCATCAATCCGGCAGTTGGCAGAGCCGCATTATATATCCCGACATCATAGGAAGTGATAAAATATCCGAGCATCAGCGTCCCAGTCCATCCAAATATCAACCGTGATGCCTCTACAAGAGTTACGGGCCATGAAAAAGAGAAGAGTTCTTTTCTGACTGAAGTTGCCTTAACTTTCGTATCAAAAATCGGGAAAACTCTTCTCTCCAAGAAATAAAGAGCTAAAAAAGGCATAACGATTATCGCAAGAATCCAACCCAATGCAACTCCTAAAACTCCAAATCCATAATAAAGCAGAAGAATTATCAGTGCTACTTTGAATACGTTCTGGAAGATGTCTTCTACATAAACCTTGTATCGCACATCCTGGAAGCCAACCATTGCACGCAGAAAGATCTGTGCTAAACACCAAAAAGGGACGGCGATAGCGAATATTTGCAGGATTTGTTCCAAATTCGTCTCGTCGAAAATATTTACAGAGATCCATTTTGACCCAAAGAATAATAAAGACGCCAAAATCAAGCTTATAGGAAAACTGATCTTTAATGCGGAAGTGATGGTACCTTTTATCCGTCCTCTGTCGTTTCTTCCTTTGTAAAAAGAAACATATCGAGTAATTCCTGACGACAACCCCAGTAGCCCAATAGTTGTAGCAATACTTAAACAAGCAACGCCTAATGAGATCAGACCATACTCGTCTGGTCCAAGAAATCTTGCAATGATCATTCTCGTAAAGAATCCGAATGCCATACCGAATGCCAGCCCTATAAATCCAATACCCGCCCCTTTCGCTATCGTCCTAAGCGACGCATTCAGATGATCTCTGTCACTCACGCAAATCCCGCTCCGACGATATCGATAAATCGCACGACACACCACTATACATAACCATCGCGACCACGCGTTTCATCGCCGCACACTTGGTAAATACAAGACGCATACCTGCTGATCATAATCTCCTGTAATAAATCCCTCTCCCCTCAGCTTCCTCCCGATCAAACATCCCCCGCACATCAACCAACACCGGCGCCTCATCCATAGCCATGAACCGCACCATATCGGGAAGCCCCATCTCCTTAAACTCATCGTGCGCCACCGTCACGATCACACAGTCCACATTCGCGTCCGGATCATCCAGAGCCTTCACACCAAACCCCTCGATCATCTCATCGCTCAACAGAGGATCATAGCCATACACATTCACACCAAACTCCTCAAGCACCCTCACAATCTCTCGCACAGGAGATTCCCTCGTATCAGGTACATTCTCCTTGTACGTCAGACCCATGATCAAAACATTCGACCCCCTTATCACCTTTCCGACATCATTCAAACCCTTTATCGCCATCAGAGCAACATACCCGGGCATCGAATCATTGATCGCACGCCCGGCAAGGATCACCTGCGGATGATACCTTAGTTCCTCTGCTTTATGCACCAGATAATACGGATCAACGGGTATGCAGTGTCCGCCTACCAGTCCGGGCGTGTATCTGTTGAAGTTCCACTTCGTCCCGGCAGCATCCAAGACGGCTCCGGTGTCGAGCCCCATCCTGTGAAAGATGAGGGTCAGTTCATTCATAAGTGCTATATTCAGATCTCTCTGGACGTTCTCGATCACCTTTGCAGCTTCGGCAGTCTTTATGTCCTTCGCCCTGTAAACACTGGTGATCAGACCGTACAACCCGGCAAGACGGTCCGCGGATTCCGCATCCATGCCAGCGACGATCTTTGTTATACTTTCCGTAGTGTGCTCCTCGTCACCAGGGTTGATCCTCTCAGGAGAATAACCGATCTTAAAGTCTATGCCGCACCGCATTCCAGATTCTTTTTCCAAAATAGGCTTGACAACCTCTTCGGTCGCTCCCGGATAAACCGTCGATTCCAGAACAACTATCGCGCCCTTCTTCAGGTTTTGACCGATCGTCTTTGTAGCAGACATCACGTGTGACAGGTCAGGGTCTTTCGCTTTCGTTACTGGGGTTGGAACTGCAATTATCACGAAATCCGCCTGTTTGATCTGAGAACCATCTGTTGTAAACTCTATGCTCACATCTTTATCGCTTAATTCTGCTACCTTCGCCTCGTCCATATCGTAGCCTATCACCCGGTTGTGTCTGGAAAAAGCTTCTGCTAATGGAAGTCCCACATATCCAAGCCCCACGATGCAAACGGTGGTATTGCCTTCTTTAAGTTTATCTTCTACATTCATTTCTTCCCCTCGAACCACTCAATCGTCTCAGCAAGTCCGTTTTCCATCCCATACCTGGGCGCATACCCAAATCCACTAGCTCTTGATATATCCCCAAGCGAATCCCGCACATCTCCGGCTCTTAGCTCATTATGCACGCAATCCACGTGATTTCCAGTGATCTCCATGATCATATCCGCGAGATCATTGACGCTGATCCGCTGTCCCGTCGCCACGTTGAACACACCAACCGCATCCGTCTCCATTGCAAGCAGATTCGCCTGCACCACATCGCGCACAAACGTGAAATCCCTGGTCTGCTCCCCATCGCCATATATGATTGGTGACTCACCAGCCAGAATACAGTTCACGAATTTTGGTATCACAGCAGCATAATCAGATGATGGATCCTGCTTCGGGCCATAGACATTGAAATATCGGAGACAAACTGTTTTCAAACTGTAGATCTCGTTGAAGATCCCACAATAATACTCACCAGTAAGTTTTGTCACAGCATAAGGGGATTTTGGATCCAGCTTCATATCCTCCCTCTTTGGTAGTTCAAGCGTATCGCCATATACAGAGGAAGAGGATGCATAGATCACCTTCGCAACACCGGCATCCCTCGCAGCAACGAGTACATTTAGCGTCCCGCCCACATTCACCTCGTTCGCCCTTATAGGATCCTCAATACTCCTCTGGACACTCGGCAGCGCTGACTGATGAAATACGTAATCAACATCTTTAAAACTCTTCTTGAGGACGTCCATATCTGTAACACTACCCTGCACAAATTCCACATCAAGGTCTTCGATGTTCGCTTCCCTTCCAGTGGACAGGTTATCGATTATAATTACTTCATGTTCCATTGATAATTCGTGAGCAATATTGGAACCTATAAAACCGCATCCGCCAGTAATAAGTACCTTCATAACAAAATCATCCTTTTTTCCTGTACCATTCTACAAAATTCACGATACCTTCCTGAATTCCAACTTTTGGTTTCCATCCAATTTTTTCTATTTTATCCGTAGCTGCAAGAGTATCAGCAACATCTCCTTTCTGCTTCTCGATATACCTGACAATAGCTTTCTTTCCGGTCACTTTCTCTATTGTTTTCATCAACTCATTTACACTAATCCTCGTCCCTCCACCAACATTGAATACCTCTCCCTGTATATCACTCAGTGCAGACAAAAGGTTTGCCTCGACCACATCATCAATATATGTAAAATCTCTTGTCTGGGTTCCATCACCGAAAATGGTTATTTCTTCATCGTTTTGGATTGCCTTTACAAAGAGATGTATAGCCATATCAGGTCTCTGTCTCGGCCCATATACCGTAAAATATCTCAAGGAAACCGTCGGCACCCCATAATTTTTACAGTAAAGATAGCAGAGATTTTCCGCTGCCAGTTTTGTTACACCATAAGGAGATACAGGTTTTAGTAATGAGTTTTCTTTCATTGGCAGTTCAACATCCCCATACACAGAAGATGACGAAGCATATACAAATTTCTTTATTTGCTTATCTTTATAGTATTCTAATAGCCATTGTGTCGCCAGAATATTATCCCTTGTATATATCCCGAAGTCTCGCCCCCAACTTTTCCTAACCCCTGCCTGTGCAGCCTGATGAAATACATAATCCACATCCGGAAGTGTATCGATTGACAAAACATCTCTCTCTATAAGAGTGAATCTTTTATTTTCTAATGAACATTCCAAATTTGATTCTTTGTATGCCCTTGAATAATAATCAGTAAAAGAATCGATTCCAATCACATCAAAACCATCTTCTAGCAAACGTTCTGTCAAAGTTGAACCTATGAATCCTGCGCATCCGGTCACCAGTGCTTTCATTTTTATATTCACCTGTTTTCTTTCTAATAAGTCTTTAAAGTATTCAGAATTAATCTACTTGATTTTGTAATGGCTCATTTATTATTTGATTGTTTAGTCTCTCTTAAAAAAAACTCATTCGCTCGCATCAGATCCTCCGGCGTCCCAACATCAATATGGATACCCGAAATGCGTTTGTACACAACCTTTGCTCCTTTATCAACCAATACCTTGGTTGAATCTGTAAGCTGGTACTCACCCTTAAATCCGGGTTTGGTATCATGTATCGCCTCAAATATGCCAGATTCGAAGATATACATACCAGCAATACCCAGATTACTCGGTGCATCCGAAGGTTCCGGTTTTTCTACAAGGTCAACGATATAGATCCCATCAGGCTTGATAATCCCGTGACGTGTAACATCGGTCACTTCCACCACGCCAATCGTAGCGTCCGCATTGTTTGCCTCATGGAACTCCTTGAGATCACGCAGTACCGTATCGGGTGAGAAAAAATTATCCCCAAGCACTACCGCAAAAGAAGACCCATTGATTACATGCTCCCCTGCAGCGACAGCATCCGCAAGCCCCAGCCGCTCATCCTGGACCACATAGGTCAGTTTCACACCAAACCGCTTCCCAGAACCAAAGTAATCGGAAAGCCCGTGTTTTTTAGGGCTCACAACAATTGTGATATCTTTGATTCCAGCGGTCACAAACGCTTCTACCACATGTTCAATCACTGCTTTATCACCTACAGGAAGTAATTCTTTTGGCATTGCATGGGTAAACGGGCCAAGACGCGTGCCGCTTCCAGCGGCGGGTATCAATCCTTTCATGATAGTAATGTCCAAAGTTTAAGATGATAAGTCTTTCCAAACAGTCTAGTAAAATTTGTGTAATTTGTTTCAATCCAATCAAACTCGTCCATACTCATCATCGAACCTCTCAATATCATCCTCACCCACATACTCACCCAACTGCACCTCAATAATCTCCAGTGCCTCCTCCCCCGGATTAAACAACCTATGCTTTACACCAGCACTAATATAAGTACTCTCCCCCCCACCCAGACACATCTGTTCCCCATCAACCTCAACACACGCCCTGCCCTTCACAACCACCCAGTGCTCACTCCTGTGTTTATGAAGCTGCAGACTCAACCTCTTACCCGGCATCACCCTGATATTCTTGATCTTATGCTTCTCTGAACTCTCAAGCACAGTATAAGTACCCCACGGCCTGTACACTGTCTGGTGAATATCTGCCCGCTCATCACCCTGCTCTTTCAGGCGGGACACCACATCCTTAACCTTCTGGCTGCTGCTCCTTGGGCATACCAGCAAGGCATCCCTGGTATCCACTACAACCATATCATCAACATCAACCAGTGAGACGGCCTTATTCTTTGATGAAAAAATAAGATTCCTCTTTGAATCGATGGATGCGTTAACACAATAATAAACCACATTGCCCAGTTCATCCTTATCAAACTCAGCATACATAGCATCGAAGTTCCCGAGATCCCCCCACTTATTATCCAGCCTGACAACAGCAACATGATTAGATTTTTCCATCAGACCGTAATCTACTGATATAGCCGGGATGTTATGGTAGACATCTTTAATGTCCCGGTCCGAATTAAAGAACTCATCCCACAATTGCGGTGCATGTAGTTGAAGTTCTGATATGAACAGTTCAGTGCCAAATAAGAACATGCCGCTGTTCCATAGATAGCTGTTCCCGACATACCGCCTTGCATCATCCGAACCCGGTTTCTCCTTAAACTCTGAGACCTCATATCCCACATCAAGTACACGCCCGGGTTTAATATAGCCATAACCGGTATGTGGGGATTCAGGTACAATTCCGAATGTGACAAGATGGTGGTCTGTCAGCTTTTCTGCACTTGCTATGGTCTCCATGGCATCGACATCCAGGATATGGTCTGAAGAGAATACGCCGACAGCGGAACTGCTATGTATCTTTTCAATCTCACGCATTCCAAAACTGATGGCTGGGAGTGTATTTTTTCCATCGGGTTCCAGAAGGATGTTTTCTTTTAGAAGATCAAGTTCAAGTTCTTCGATCTGCCCGTACACAAAGAACTTTTGTTTTTCACTGGTGACAACAAATATTTCAGAGATGTCAGATATTTTAAGGCACCTGCGCATGGTATCCTGGAATAATGAAGTGCCTGAGAATTTTAAGAATTGTTTTGGGTAAAGTTCCCTGCTTAAAGGCCACAGACGGGTGCCGGAGCCGCCAGCAAGTATTACTGATTTTATTTTTTCATCTCCTTATTGGGGTCAGGATTGGCTGTTATTAGTATTATTTAACTTTACATTAGTATATAACCAATCTTCGCCAGTTTAAAATAAAATCGATAGCAGCAAAATACTATATTTTTTGAGTCTATTCTACATTTTAATCTATTCAATCACTTGCTATTGGTTTTTTTTCTAATGCTCTGAAGTACATAATAATATGAAGGAGTATATATAAATATTTTGTGCAGAGGATCTGTTCCTAGAAAAAAATAAATTTTCACACTCTGCATTTGGGAAAAACGCTAGCATTAAGATCCACGAGTAGTTTTTTAGGCAAATGAAACGGTTAATTAAACAATTAAACTGACGAAGATGGGATATAACCTATAAGATTATGTGCTCAAGTAAATACTACTGATGTGAGGATTTTCTTGTAACCCTGTTTATGTTCGAATCTATTAAAATCGTTATTGCTGCAAAGTGCTACCTCATATTTTTCTAGCAAATGTTGCAGCGGTGGGTGAAGAGTGGAGTGTGCTGTCAGCTGCGGTAGTACAGGCACACCAGTAGACCTAAAAAAGCAAACATTCTGCACACCCAGCGTCACATTCTCCTCCCAGTAAGCAATATCATCCACATCATACTTTGACCCATTGTCTCGCACATGCTCTGCCCTCATTGTCAGCCCAATAGGAAAACACAGCGCAGACTTTAACAGACTGGCACCGTTGTTATTAGCATCCCACACATCGTCTACCGAATGTTCCCTGCCGCAGCCATCGGCAAGGTACCCGGAATCACCATTGATTCAGTTCCGTCTTGCCATCAGCACAAGCGCAATCCCAAGCAGCGCACCCGCCACCCCGAACCCTGGGGACCCCTGGGATGGGGGCTGGTCAGTGGACGAAGGGTAGGCGGCGGTGCGGGTGGGTGCGGGGCCTGAGTAGTGTTCGTCATGAACCTCGATATTGGCTGCTGTGAATTTTAATGGATACCCTTCCCTCTCATCTCGATCATAGAATTTAAAAACAATATTTAACGGAATAGTCCATCCTGCAGCTTCATCTGTTGGCCGCACAATCCATTCGAATGTGACTGTTTCACCTGCATTATGGCCAAATTCCCTAGCAGTTTCAGTAAATTCACTAGGACCTTCAATTACTTCAAATGGTTGATCTTTTCTATTACGGTCAAAACCAGTAGCATCAATAAGAGTTGAAACATCAACATTTTTTTTCAGGTGTATTACTGCTTTAATTGTGGCTGGCTCGCCAACTTTTAATTCAGCATCATAGACAGTACATTTTTTTTCATTAAAATATACTGATCCGTTGGTGAAATCATTTTCGAAAGCACTAACATTACAAGTTAAATAAACCATCACACATAACAACATTATTTTTTTAACTATTTTCATATTACCATCCTTCGTTTATTGCTCCTATTGAATTTTCAATAGTTTCCCCTTCCCGTTTATCACCCACTCCTTTTGGACCAGGAGGAACAAAAATAAAAGTCCCGGTAGTAAACTCAAATTTAATAGCCTTATTATCGCCTACAACTGATCCAGTAGCAGGATCACGAATATCAATATCGTCTTTTCTTGAATATATCTGAGCTTCATGTCCAAGTATCGGGTGTGGATGACATTCATTATCAAAATCATATAATTGAAATTGATGGAATTCCCCTTTAACCCGGATCTTCCATATATTAGTAGTTGCTACCCAGACCGTACTGGGAGATGGCGGTAAGACCTGCTGTCCGCCATTTATAAGAGGAATTGTATTTAAAGCAACATAAGTAAAAGCATTGATATTTTGCAGTGAAAGGGGAATGAATGTCTCACTTGATGGATTCTGGGCTGGATCAGCTACATACTTATAACCTATTTTCACTGCATCTATCCAGGTGTCCTGTTCCGGGTCATAGAACTTGTCATGCCGTAGGTAATCCGGCACCATATCCACACCTAGCGTCACATTCTCCTCCCAGTAAGCAATATCATCCACATCATACTTCGTCCCATCGTCCATCACATGCTCTGCCCTCATGGTCAGCCCAATAGGAAAACATAGCGCAGACTTTAACAGACTGGCACCATTCTTATTAGCTTCCCGCACATCATTTGCCGATTCGTTGAACTTGTCATCTATCTGCCCATCAATGTTCTCAGCCGCAGCCATATACTGCTTATTCACCTGGTGCAGCACCTCATCCACATACCACTCCCGCACCTGGCTAATGGTTTTGGCACTGCAACTGGAATACTTACCGCTGCTATAGTATCTGGCCTTATCCACATACCTGCTCTGGTTCGCCTTGATCTTGTTCGTAAGTTCAATAGCAGTTGCCTGCATGGCATCAGCAGGATTGGGATACTCCATATAATTTATGTCCGGGCTCAGGTGCACATCACTTCGTATCTGTCGGGTGATCTCATTAACCGCATATCTGGCCTCAGTCTCTAACCAGCCCGGTGCAGTCACATCAAAAGTCCTGGCATCATAATTATCGCCGTCAAATCCCATGTTCTTGACATTTGACTCCACGTTGGGGTCAAAAGTCTCGCTCTTATAGCTGTCATATGCTTCTTCCAGACCAGGGTCAGTACGTGTGGCCACATAATCCACATCTTTCGAAGTATATACGTCGTCAATATCATTGTCTGTGGATATGGTGGTTCCGGCATAATTCAACGAAATAGAGGTCATTGAATTTTCCTTTGCCTTCAGTGTAACAGTTACTCTATCCTCCCTGGTATCAATAGTCGTCTTATCGTTATGCTCGAGACGTTGACATATACTAGGAACACCATTCTTAATACAGCCATATTCCACCCAATAATAATGCCGCCATACATGCTCCCTGGTCCATGTAACTTCCCATATCTCACCGTAAAGATTTCCAGGAACATATGCATCCCTTGGAACAGTTCCCAACTGGCTCATACTATCAGGCTCACCCCAGGGGCCAATCTTATGATTACTTTCATACCCGTCATGGTTCCCAGGTATAGTTGTCACTTGCCTGTCAATTCCTGTGGCAAGGATAGTTGAATATACCTGGGGAATGATGTCCTGTATCTGGCTCCTCACCGCAGACCCGTCAGGCAGTGAATCATTGTTGAGAAAATCAGTT